>Ga0351889_10089_pt2 | contig 35235 bp, 36 predicted proteins | sample TotcelFGM3001M14_FD_206767 | JGI IMG/M metagenome (GOLD analysis project Ga0351889, IMG submission 206767) | Enriched cells from coal bed in the Powder River Basin, Montana, United States - Total cells FGM rep3 HSBNCT.FGM.300.1.M14 ...
CTACAGCCCCACGTGCAGATAATTAGTTAACAAAACCGTGGCGGCCTGTCAAGTCTTTACGCCGCAAATTTCTGTTGCCGCCTCTGGGATCCGGCTCACCTTTTCCCAAATCCCGGCAGGCCAGGGGGCCCGCCGCTGCCGTCCACTTCGTGAATATACCATATTAGACTGCAGTTCTGGTATAATGGCAGACGAGGCAGACCGCGTCATTGCCTCGGGCAAGGCAACTCAGCGGCGAGGATGACCAGGGCGCGCCGTTACCGGCCCGAAAAGACAGGAAACTTGCCATCGCCGTGTGGATGAAGCGAAATCGCCCCCTTGCCGGTCAGGCTTTAGGGCCACCGGCACTCCCGGCCCGGGGCCTTAAAGGGGCTTCATCTCCTGGCGGCCGCGCCGAGAAACGGCGACATATCGCCCCGGCGCGCACTGAGAAAACCTCCGGAATGCACAGCTCTGATGATCTGGCCGATCAGATTGGCTTTGATGGGACCGGGCGATGGGGGTTGGCTGAGAATTGATTATGACCGACGTTCCCATAAAAGTGCTCCAATTGCTGATAAGTATGCCGGTGGGTGGGGCGGAAAATATGGTCTCGGCCCTGGCCACCAGCCTCGACCCCCGCGAGTTTCAGGTAATGATAGCCTGCATCGGGGCGCCGGGGCCCATGGGGGAGGAACTTAAGCGCTCCGGGTGCCGCGTCATCAGCCTGGGCTTGGATATCAAATATGCCTCGAAGTTCCTGATAATCCGCCGGCTCCGTGATCTTCTCCGCGAACTGAGACCGGATATTCTCCATACCCACCTTTATCACCCCAATCTTTATGGGCGTATCGCTTCTCTGGGGATGGGTTTGAAAGGCCGGGTGGCGACGGTCCATAACGTGTATAGAAGGGTCAAAATGCACCGCCGCCTGATGAATTGGCTGCTGGGGCAGGTGTCCCACTGCGTGGTGGTTTTTAGCCCGGAGGTTGCCAGGGATGTTCTGCACTATGACCGGCTCACTCCCTCCCGGCTGCGGCTGCTGTCTCCGGGGGTTCGGGTTGAGGCGCGGTCGGCCGGGGAAAGCCGGGAGGCGGTCCGGGAGCGTCTGGGAATAACGGGATTTTGTATCGGTACGGTGGCCCGCCTGGAAGAACAGAAAGGTCATGAGTACTTGCTGGAGGCCATCAGCCGGGTACGCTCGGAAATAGCCGATCTTAACGTGGTTATTGTGGGCGACGGGCAGAGAAGGCCGCGGTTGGAGGAACAGGCTGCCAGCCTGGGGGTTTCCGGTTGCGTTCGCTTTCTGGGGACACGCCGGGATGTGCCCCTGATTTTACGCAGCCTGGATCTGTATGTGCAGCCTTCCTTATGGGAGGGCATCCCCTTGACCCTCTTGGAAGCTATGGGAGCCGGGGTGCCGGCGATATCCACCCGCGTGGGCCGCGCCCCTGAGGTAATCCAGGACGGGGAAAACGGCCGTTTGGTGCCACCCGGCGATGCAGAGGCAATGGCGGCAGCAATACTCGACGCCTATCGACATCCTGAGTGGCGGCGCCGGTGGCAGGAATTGGGGGAACTCACCATTCGAGAAAAATATTCGTTGGACCGGATGTTGAAACAGTTTGCAGATATTTACCTGGATATCTGCCAAAAGGGTCAACTGCATTGAAAAACTCTCCTCCCAAACCGTCATATACCATCCTGCAAACCGAGGCCTCCCTGGGCTGGGGCGGGCAGGAGCGGCGCATCCTGGTGGAGGCCCTGGCCATGCGGCGGCGCGGCCACCGGACGGCCTTTGTCTGTGATCCCCGGGGAGAGTTGTACCAACGGGCCCGGCTGCAGAATTTCCTGGTGACGCCCCTGGTCTTCGGCGGGATAAAAAACCTGGGGGCCTGGGTCGGGCTGCGCCGACTCCTGAGCCGGACGCCGGTGGACATCCTGAACACCCACAGCTCCCTGGATTCCTGGGTGGGGACTTTGGCCTGGCGGAGCTTGCGTAACCGGCCCCTGCTGGTGCGGACCCGGCATCTGTCCACCCGGGTCAGGGATAACCGGCCTACCCGATGGCTCTACCAGACTCCGGCGGCCATTGTCACCACCGGCAAGGTCACCAAAGATTTGCTCATTGAACGTTTGGGGGTGTCGGCCCGACGAATCTTTTCCATCCCCACCGGGGTGGAACTGGCGGAGTTTGCCCCGCAGGAAAAAAGCCGGGAGTTGCTGGCCCAGGTGCAGATACCCGCCGATGCCTTCATCTTCGGCTGCGTGGCGGTGCTGCGCTCCTGGAAGGGGCACCTCGATCTCTTGGAGGCTTTTCATGCCCTCCTCCAACAGGGCGCCCGGGCCTTTCTCCTCCTGGTGGGGGAGGGTCCCTACCGGGGGTTGATCGAAGAGAAAATCGCCCAGTTAGGGGTGCAGCACCGGGTGCGTCTGGCGGGGTTTCGGGATCAGGTGGCGCCGTGGTTTGCCCTGATGGACGTCAAGGTCCTGGCCTCCTATGCCAACGAAGGGGTGCCCCAGTCCCTGCTCCAGGCCCTGGCCATGGCCCGACCGGTGGTGAGCACCACTGTGGGCGGCATTCCCGAGGTGATCCTCGATGCGGAAACCGGCCTGTTGGTGCCCCCCCGGGATCCCCGGTCCCTGGCCCAGGCCATGGGCCGGCTGATGGCGGACCCGGATTACCGCCGGGCGTTGGGGCGCCGGGGGCGGGAGTTGGTGGTACAGAAGTTTTCCATGGAACAGATGGCTGCCGAGATTGAAACGGTGTATGCGGTCTTGCGTCACAGCCGGGAAGGGGAGGGGAGAGGATGAACTGTGCCCTGGACGCCCGCACCGGTAACGGCTGCCGCTTGGCGCCCCGGTTCCGTGATCCCGGAGCCGCTTGCCCCCGATCATGAATTTCTCTCTGGCTTATCACTGGTTCTTCCTGGCCATCGGGGCGCTGCTGGCGCTCTGGGGGGCTTCCTTGCTGGCGGTGCGCCTCTGGACCCGGCATCAGGTCATCAAAAACCTGCTGGAGCAGGAGGGGGACCCGGACGGGGCCATGATTACCCTGCCGGACTCTCGCCCCGAAGACTTGGCAGCTCTTCAGATCATCCACAGGTACCGGCGTCACTATCTGCTCAAATGGTTGCCGGGCACCGCCATTTCCTTCAAGGCCATCAACGAGATGTCCCTGGAGTTGATCAAGGAGATCGCCCGGGCCTACTATCCCGACGACGACCGGCCGGAACTCAAAGCCTCCCTGGCGGGATTGGTGGCACTCCATAACCGCGTCGGGGCCCGACTGGCCGCCTGGCTGGACACCATGCCCATGCGGCCTTTTAAGGATGTGGAGTTGGGGACGGTGGTGCGCTATCACGAAATGTATCAAACCGTCAAGAACCATTGGGGCTATGCCTTCATCAAGCGCCATCATCTGGACAAAGCGGTACGCTGGAGCTGGACCACCATTAATTACGCCAATCCCTGGTACTGGGGCCGCTACGCGGTCTATCACGGCGGGAAGGAAGTGGCGGCCCGGCTCCTCATGGCCCGGATTGCCGACCTGGTGGGCGAGGAGGCGGTGCGGCTCTATGGCCGGCGTCAGCTGCGTCCGGTCCAGCGGCCAGGATGGACCCAAGCCTCGATGGACCCGGCCATCGTCTCCCCCGGGAGTCAGCCTTGACCACCACGGCAGGGGCGGTTTACGAGCGACGCGGAATCATGGCCCATATAGGCGACTGGCTGGTGCGGAACCTGGCCGCCCTCTGGTACCGCCTGGACCGGCGACACCGGCGGATCACCCTGGCCAACCTGGAGTTAGCCTACGGCGCCGAGCTCAGCCCCGCGGTGCGGGAACAACTGGCCCGGCGGGTCTTCGGCCATTTCGTGCGCTTCGCTTGGGAGATGGTGGAACTGCTCTTAGCCCCCTTGCCGTTGATTAGCCGGAAAGTAATCATCGTGGGCGAAGAGCACGTTCAGGCTGCGCTGGCCCAAGGCCGGGGCATGGTGGCCATCGCCGCCCATGCCGGCAACTGGGAGTACACCGTCATGGGCTACGGACTGAAGTATCGGCCGGTGGCGGTGGTGGGCCGGGAAATGGACCATCCGTGGGCGGCTTGGCTGGCGCGGTATCTGCGGCAGCGAGGCGGCAACTCCCTGGTAGCCAAACAGCGGGGCATGAAGGAGATCCTGGGACACCTGCGCCAGAACCGGGTGGTGGGGATCGTCATCGACCAGAACACCACCACTGCGGGCGGCCTCCTGGTTGACTTTTTCGGCCACCCGGCCCGGACCACCCCGGTGGTGGCGCTCCTGGCCCGGCGGGGGGTGCCGGTCTTGCCCACCCTGTCCCGGCGCCTGGCCGACGGGCGGCACCTCATGGTGATTTTGCCGCCGCTGCCGCAGATAAAAACCGCCGACGCCCAGGCCGACGTCCGGCGTCACCTGGAACTCCAGAGCCGGAGCATCGAGGCCTGGGTCCGGACCTGCCCGGAACAGTGGCTCTGGCTCCACCGGCGGTGGAAAAACCAGTTTCCGGAGATTTATTCGTAAAGCTATCAGCTATCAGCTGTCAGCAGTCAGCTTTCAGCAAAAGGCAGGAAGATCGAAGACCAGAGACGGAAAACGGAAAACGGAAAACGGTAAACGGGGAAACAATAGCTCCCGGGGGGAGAAAATGAGCAAGGTCGATGAAGCTTTTCTGAGCGCGTTCAAGGAGCGGGTGGCCGCCCAGGAGATCAGCCGGTTCTGGGAGTTGGAGCTGGAAGAGGTCGGGCCGGGGCGGGCGAAGGTGAGCATGGTCTGCCGGCCCAAGATGGCCAATATCCTGGGGATGGTCCACGGTTCAGCCATCTTCGCCCTGGTGGACGAGGCCTTCCAGGCGGCGGTGAACGGCCACGGCACGGTGGCGGTGGCCCTCAACATGAACCTCACCTTCCACGCCGCGGCCAAGATGGGGGAGCGCCTTACCGCAACGACCCAAGAACTCCACGCCGGCCGCCGCACCGCCACCTATTTCATCGAGGTCACCGATCCCCGGGGGAAGCGCATCGCCACCTGTCAGGCCCTGGCCTACCGCAAGGACGAGCCGTTGGAATTTGCCAGGGTATGAGCCCTGACGGTTATCAAATCCAACTTTTCCGGTTGGCATGCCTGGTTTCCTAAAACGATGGTCCTACGGATAATACCGTTTTCGGTTCATGGTTCTCGGTTAAATGAAATATAAATATCAATAGGTTAAATTGATAATCACGCCTAGGGGCGGGTTTCAAACCCGCCCCTACAAAGGGAACCCGCTATAAAACGCAATCCCCGGGCGGGAAATCTCTCCCTCATTTCGCTTTTCTCCCCATAAAAGGTTCCCCTGAATAATTTAGAATTATTTACCACGCCGGGTTTCCTCCTATAAATCGCTGACGGATAGATAGGTACTGGACAAAGAGAAGAAACGCCTTAATTTAAAAGGGAGCTGAACGAGATTTTTATGCTCGGCGAGGTTAAGAGTCGGAGGTCGGGGAGGAAAGCGCGGTGACTGAAAAAAAGATCGTCAATGGCGTCAATGTCGAACAGCTGTTCAAATCGATAGAGGCCTTCAAAAAACAGCCGGAATTGGCCAAATTCAAATTTCGGGCTACGAATCAGTGGGTTGGCGGCACTCACAGCCGGGCGACCGTCAAAGATTTTTATGGTCCGGGCCAGGAGGATACGCCCCGGGAAGCTACGGTTTTTGACCTGGATGAACCCCCGGTACTCCTGGGTAATAATTTGGGGACCAATCCCGTGGAGTATCTGCTGGTAGCCCTGTCGGGTTGTCTGACCACCTCTATGGTCGCCCACGCCGCCGCCAAGGGGATCACCCTGAGGGGTGTGGAATCCCGATATGAGGGTGACATCGACCTCCGGGGCTTCATGGGAATATCTCCGGACGTAAAAGTGGGCTACGAGCAGATCCGGGTTTACTTTAAGATCGACGCGGATATTTCCGATGAGCAGAAAGAAGAACTCGTCCGCATGGCGCAGAAATATTCGCCGGTGTTCAACACCATTGCCAACCCCACCGCGGTCTCAGTGCAACTGGACAAAGGCTGATTCTTTGGGGCCATAATACCTCGTTTTCACCGGAATAAAACAAATTAAACAAGTAACCTATTGATATCACTCATAGGGGCGGGTTTCAAACCCGCCCCTACAAAACGGACACGGTATGAATCACTGAGTGGAAGAGTCGGATAGATCGACCTTGCCTTTGCAGTTCCAGCCCGCGCCGGCTGGGGCTGAACCAGGCTAAGGGTGCGGGGTCGTCCGGTAATGGATAGTAAAGAATAGTTAGGGTTTGCACTCCTCGGCCATCCTGGCCTGGAGGACTTTGAGCAGGTCCTGGAATGAACCTCCCTTAATGACCCGGGCGAACTGGGCCCGGTAGTTGTCCGCCAGGCTGACCCCTTCAATCACCAGGTCGTAAATCATCCAGCCCTGGGGTTCCTTGAGCATCCGAAAGCTGACGGGAATCTTGTCGTTGGGGCGCCGGATGACGATGGGGACCTCAGCCTGATCAGCTTTGAGGATTTCCGGTTTGTAGGTCACCCCGGCCTTGGTGAATTCGTCCAGCCGGCAGGCAAAGGAGGCCTTCAAGAGGCCGCTGAAATTCTTCACGAATTCGTTTTGCTGGCCCTGGCTGAGGGTATCCCAGGTTTCCCCCAGGCAGCGTTTGGCCATTTCCCGGTAGTTGAAATAGCGGGCCGCGGCCTGCTCCACCAGGTCGACCTTCCGGGCTCGCTGCTCCGGGGCCTGGAGGGCGGGATTGTCGAGTATGGCCAGCACTTCATTAATCAGGCCTTTTATGTCATCCGCGGGACCGGCGGCCAGGGCCGCGGACCCTCCCATAATGAGGCTGAAGGTGAGGGTCAGAAGCAAAACCCGCCACCCAGAGCTTTCCCGCCATGCGTTTTTGGACATATCTTGTTCCTCTCTCTTTCAGACGCCAGGGCCGATGGTCTCACCGTAACCGACCCCGGCTCGGCGGCTTCAGGAGTGACCCTGTCCCGCCCCTCTCGACCCTAATACCAAAGAGCAATCAAACCACGATTATTTGTCATTCTGAGCCCAGCGAAGAATCTACCTTTTAAAAGCGCCGAGATTCTTCACTCCGCTGCGCTCCGTTCAGAATGACATAAATATTGATTGTCTTTTGACTGCAACTCGGTATTAGGGGAGAGGACCCGGAAACCCAGCCGCCATCAAATTAAGTAAATTATACGTGATTATCGGGAAAAATCCACCCGCCGATGTTGGTCGGACGAAGCCGCGGAGAGAAGATGGGGCTCACCCTTGCCCCCCGGGGTGCGAGACTGAGGCCGGTGGGCCGAGCGAGGGGGGAGAGAAATTTTTCAGAAGGAGAAAGGCGATCCCGGTAATCAGGACGGTGATGAGGGTGGTCAGGAGAAAGCCGTCCTTGTAGCCGGTGAGGCCGATGATGGGACCCAGGCCGGCGGCGCTGACCATCATGCCCAGGTAGATGGCGGAGTTATAGCCGCCCATGGCGAGGGCGCGGTGGTCGGGGCGGACGGTTTCGACGCAGAGGGCCGCCACTGACGTGAAGGTAAGGCCCATGCCGATACCCATGACCGCAGCGCAGAGGATGAAATGGAGCGGCCGCCGGGAGACCCCATAACCGGCCAGGGAAGCCGCGATCCCGAGAAGCCCCCAGACCACCAGGAGGGTGCGGTGTTTCACCCGGTCGCTCAGGTGGCCGAAGGGGAGGCGGGAGACGGCGTTCATCAAGCCCTGGACGGCAAAGACCAGGCCGATCTGTCCGTAGGTCAGCCCTTGCTCGTGGGCATGCAGGGGTAGGTAGGTGATGAAGACGCCCAGCCCGAAGCAGCCCCCGACGGTGGCCAACCAGGTGCCCAACAGCGGCAGGTTTTTGCCGACCTCCCGGATTAAGGCAACTCCTATGGCGGGTTGGCGCGGGCTGGCGGGCATGACGTGGCGGGCCCGGGGCAGGAAAAAGAACATGGCCCAGAAGGTCAAAAAGATACTGAGTCCCGAGAGGATGAATACCGGGAAAAAGCCCCAGGCCTCGGCCACAAAGCCCCCGGCTGCCGGCCCCAAACTCATGCCGATATAGAGCGCCGTGGTGTACCAGCCATAGGACCGGCCCAGGTGGGTGGGCGGCGAGATCCCGGCCACGTATGACATGGTGGTGGGGCCGAAGGCGGCCAGGCCGGCGCCGGAAAACAGGTAAATCCAGATGAGCTGGTGCGGCGTCGAACTGACGGCCAGGAGAAAGGAAGATGCGGCCAGGATTAGCAGTCCCACTCCGGCCAGAAGCTTCATGCCCAGACGGTGGACGACCAGACCCAAGGGCAGGGACAAGGCCCCGGCGGACAGCAGGAAGGCGGCGTTGATGAGGCCCACCATAACCGTATCGGCGCCCAAGGCTTGGGCGAAGAGCGGCACCACCGGGAAGCGCATGTAGGTGCCGAAGTAGCACCCGAGGACCACCCCGCAGCAGATCAACAGCAGAACGGCATAGCGGGGAGTGGGGGCAGGTTCGGGATTCATGGGAGGCAAGGGTTACCGCCGGCAGGGTGAAGAAATCGCCGGAAGCCGGGACCCGCGGCGCGGCTCAGGCCCCGGCTCCGAAACCGGTGGTAAGCGGGCGGGATGAGGATTGGGACCCGTCTCCGCCTTTCCGGGCAAGCATGGTCCTCATCCGGCCCGCGTTATTTCGGACACCTTGGTCTTAAGGCGCTTTACCAGTTCGGCATAGCCCGACTCATGGATAATCCGGCTGAACTGAGACCGGTAGTTGCTCACCAGGCTGACGCCTTCGAAGACCACGTCGTAGACCTTCCAGGTTCCGCCTTCATGGATGAGGCGGTAGTTCAGGGGCATCCGGTCGTTGGCCTTCACCACCACGGTGCGCACTTCGACGGTATCGCCACTGAGAATTTCGCCGGTATAGTCAATTTTCACCCGCTGGGCGTACTTCTCGATTTTATCGGAGTAGGATGCCTCCAGCAGTTGGGAGAACAGAGCCACAAACTCCTGGCGCTGCCCGGGGCTGAGTTTGCCCCAGTTGGGTCCCAGAGACCGCTTGGCCATTTCCTGGTAATCGAAGTGCGGGTCTACGATGCTCCTAACCTTCCGTTGCTTTTCCTGCCTCCCGTAAGAGGGGTTTTGGATGATATCCAGGGATTTTTCAATAATCTGCCTGACAATATCGGTGGGAGGACCGGCCCAGGCCCCAGAAACCCCCAGCAGCAGCTGCAGGGTTAACCCAAAGATCACGCTTCGCATCAACAAGCCTATCATGAGATAACTCCTTTATCCTCAGGGGTGACGGCCTGGCTGCCGGGACTACTGATCCCGCGTCGCCAAGCCAAATCAGGCCGATGACCGCCTCAGCTTCCCGAGGGGATATAAGCCTCATTTACTATAATACCAGAAACCGGCAAGTCAAAGGGCGCCAATACCATGTTCGCTTTGTGGGGGCGGGTTTGAAACCCGCGCCTGCCCCATGCACCAACCGGAAGGTGCTCCGCCTCCCCTGACCCGATGGCAACCCTCCTCATACCTTGCCGTGAATGTAAGTGCCGAGCAGTTCTTCCAGATCGATGCCGGATTCGGTGTTGATGATGGTTCCCCCCGGAGGGATGATCTTCTCCGAGCCGCCCGAAGACAGCTTGATAAATTTATCCCCGATGATCCCCTTGGTGCGTATGGAGGCGATGGCATCGTCGTGAATCTTGAGTCCGGTGCGCATCTTCAGGCCGACCCGGGCCTGATACAGAGGGGTGATCTCAATGGACACCACCCGGCCCACTTCCACCCCAGCAACTTCCACGGTGGCCCCGGTCTTGAGGCCGGAGGCATTGTCGAAGTTGGCATAGACCTGGTAGCCCTCGCCGTAAATCTCTATCTTACCCAGATTAATGGCCAGATAAGCCAGGCAAACCAGGCCTATGAGGACGAATAAACCCACGGTCAGTTCCAGATTGGTTCGTTTCATAAGCTTGTTTAGCCCTCCAGAAAATCGACTTCTCCCCGGATGAAACTCTGGACCACCGGATCAGGATGGTTTTGAATCTCCTCGGGGGCGCCCGCCGCAATGATGCGGCCCTGGTGAAGCATGGCCACCTGGTCCGCCACCTGAAAGACCTCGGGAAGGTCGTGGCTGACCACCAGGGCCGTATAGCCACTCTCCTTATGGGTCTTGGAGATAAGATGAAAGACGGTGTTGGCCATGGGCGGGTCCAACCCGGTGACCGGCTCATCAAAGAACATGATCTCCGGCTCCTGAATCATGGCCCGGGCCAGGGCTACCCGTTTTTTCATGCCGCCGCTCAATTCGTCGGGAAACTTGGCTTCCACCTCGGAAGTGAGGGACATCTGGGCCAGGCGTTCCCGAACCCGTTTGGCGATCTCGACTTCGGTCAGCCGGGTTTTTTCCCGCAGGGGAAAGGCGATATTTTCAAACACATTCAGGGAGTCGAACAGGGCCCCACCCTGAAACAGCACCCCGAAACGCCGCTTGAATTCCTGCAGCTGGCGGCCCGCCAGAAGCGACATATCCTGGCCGTCGACGATAATCTGGCCGGAGTCGGGTTTTAACAGGCCGATAATATGTTTCAGGAGTACGCTTTTGCCCACCCCGCTCTTGCCGATAACCACGGTAATCTGGCCGGTGGGCATGGTGAGGTTGATGCCGTCCAAGACCTTGTGACCGCCAAAGGATTTGGTCAGGTTGACGATTTTTATCATGGTTTACATAAAAAATGAGGTGAGAACATAGTCCCACGCCAGGATCAGCACCGCGGACAACACTACGGTCTGGTTGGTGGCTTTGCTCACGCCCTCGGCCCCATGTTCAGTGTAGTAGCCCTTGTAGCAGGCCACCAGAATGATAGTGAGGCCGAACACCAGGGATTTGACGATGCCGCCATAGACATCTATGGGCACGACGCTTGCGGCCATGCTGGAGAAATAGGAGCCGGAGCTGACCCCCAAAAGGATCACGCCGACGAGATAGCCGCCCAGGATACCCACCACGTCGAAGATGGCGGTGAGCAAAGGCACCGCGATGACCCCGGCCAGCAGCTTGGGCATCACCACATATTGGATGGGGTTGACGGCCATGGTGTCCAGGGCGTCCAACTGCTCGGTGATCCGCATGATGCCGATCTCGGCGGTGACTGCGGACCCGGCCCGGGCCGACACCATGATGCCGGTGAGCACCGGTCCCATCTCCCGGATCAGGCTCAAGGCCACCGCCGAACCCAAGGCCCCTTCGGAACCGTACTGTTTCAGGGTGTAGTAGCCCTGGAGGGCCATGACCATGCCCGTAAAGGCGCCGGTAAGTATAACGATCAGAGTGGATTTGACCCCGATTTGATAAATTTCCTGCAGGAGCCGGCGGGGCCGGAAAGGCGGTACAAAGGCCAGGCCCAGACCCTCCAGGAGGAAGATCACCATGCCCCCGGCTTCACTGACGATATTCAATGAGCGTTGTCCCAACTGACGGACGAACTTGGCCATGTGTCATCCTGATAAAAAGTTAAAATAAACAATTAAAGGAAAAACCGTAAAAAAGCAAGAGCGAAAGCCAACGCCGCCCTAAGCGCCAGGCCCAAACCGGGGCGAGAGGTGGCAAGGACTACAGACAGGGCGCGGCCATTCCCAGGGTCGCCTCTCTCCACAAAAAAAGCCGCGCCGCCAGCTTCGCCTTACGTCTCCCCTGAGACTATTTTCGGAAAAACTCCCCGAAAGGATAAAATCATTGACGGCCAGAACAACTCTGATTAACATTATGCCCAGATTAGCAAGTGTTCAGGCCCGTTATCGGCCAGAGTATTCGGCAATGAAGGAGGAGCAGTGATCAGAGTAGCTATCAACGGCTTCGGGCGTATCGGCCGGTGTCTCACCCGGCTCCTGGCGGACACCAATAAGGATTTGGAATTGGTGGCCATCAACTCCCGGGCCGACATCGCCAGGGATATTCATCTGTTTACCTATGATTCGGTCCACGGCCGGTTTCCGGGCACGGCGGTTGCTCACGGGGATAATCTCATCATTAACGGGCGGGAAGTACGGGTCACCCGGGTGCTGGACCCGGAAGGCCTCCCCTGGAAGGAGTTGGGGGTGGATATCGTCCTGGAGTCCACCGGCGCCTTCCGGGATCGGGCTTCCAATGAAGGCCACCTCAGGGCCGGGGCGCAACGGGTCATTCTGGGCGCTCCCGGGAAAAAGCTCGACGGCACCTTTGTCTACGGGGTCAACCATACAGGCTTTGATCCGGCCCGCCACCGGATCATCTCCAACGCCTCCTGCACCACCAACTGTCTGGCGCCGGTGGTAAAGGTGCTGCATGATGTTTTCGGCCTCGAGTACGGCCTGATGACCACCTGTCATTCCTATACCATGGATCAGCGCCTTCTGGACGGCTCCCACAGCGATCTCAGACGCGCCCGGGCCGCCTGCCTGTCCATGATTCCCACCTCCACCGGCGCCGCCCGGGCGGTCACCGAGGTGATGCCGGCATTGAGCGGCCGGCTGGACGGTCTCTCCATCCGGGTCCCCACGCCCAACGTGTCCCTGGTGGACCTGGTGGCCACCGTCGCCCGGCCCACCTCCCGGGAAGAGGTTAACCAGGCCTTCGTCGAGGCGGCGGCCGGGTTTTTGGCAGAGGTGTTGGCGGTGTCCTTCGAGCCCCTGGTGTCTTCGGACTACAACGGCTCCGGCTTTTCCGCCGTGGTGGATGCCGAACTCACCAACGTCTTGGGCGGGAGCCTGGTAAAGGTGATGGCGTGGTATGACAACGAGATGGGTTTTGCCCACCGGATGCTGGACCTGGCGTCGTACGTCGGCCGGCACATGGTATAATCTGCCAGCAATAGGAGCTGCCTGTGAAATATCTTGATGAGATTGATATCAAGGGTAAGACCCTTTTCATCCGGGTGGATTTCAACGTCCCTCTGGACCAGAACCGCAACATTACCGACGACACCCGCATCCGGGCCGTGTTGCCCACCATAAATTATTGCCTGGAAGCCGACGCCAAAGTCGTCCTGGCGTCTCATTTAGGCAGGCCCAAAGGCCAGCCGGTGGAAGCCTTCTCCCTGGCGCCGGTGGCCCGGCGGCTGGCTTACCGGTTGCACAAGAATGTCAAGCTGGCCCCGGATTGCGTCGGCCCGGAAGTGGATCAGGTCAAGGCGGACATGAAACCCGGCGATGTGCTCCTCCTGGAAAACCTGCGCTTTCACCCCGAGGAAGAGAAAAACGACGAGAATTTTGCCCGGGAATTGATGAAGGGCATCGACGTCTACGTGGACGACGCCTTTGCGGTGGCCCACCGTGCCCATGCCTCGGTGGAAGCGGTCACCCATTTCGCCCCCATCTGCGTCGGGGGTTTCCTGATGCGGGATGAGGTGCATTACTTTCACCGGGCCATGGAAGACCCGGCCCGGCCCCTGGCGGCCCTCATCGGCGGCGCCAAGATCTCCGGCAAACTCATTGCCCTGAAGAATCTCTTGCAGCACGTGGACAAGATGATCATCGGCGGGGCCATGGCCAATACCTTTCTCAAGGCCATGGGCTATGAGGTGGGAAAATCCCTGGTGGAGGACAGCCTGCTGGATGCCGCCAAGGAGACCATGGCCGAGGCCTTGCGGCGGAACGTCAAATTCTACCTGCCGGTGGACTGCGTGGTGGCCGACCGGCTGGACAAGCAGGCCGAAACCAAGATCATCCCGGTGCAGGAAGTGCCCAAGGACTGGCTCATCGCCGACATCGGCCCGGCGACGGTGACTCTCTTCGGCGAGGCCCTGCAGAACGCCAAAACCATTGTCTGGAACGGGCCCATGGGGGCCTTCGAATACGACGCCTTCAGCCGGGGCACCATGGCCATGGTCCAGAAGGTGGCGGATTCCTACGCCCTGACCATCGTGGGCGGCGGCGACACCGACGTGGCCCTGCACAAGGCCGGGGACTTCCAGAAATTTTCCTATGTCTCCACCGGCGGCGGCGCCTTCATCGAACTCTTGGAAGGCAAGAAGCTGCCGGGCATCCAGGCCCTGGAGGAATGGGCACGGAGGAACGACGATGGCTGAACGTCAACCCTTCATCGCCGGCAACTGGAAGATGCATAAGACCCTGGCCGAAGCCAGGACTCTGGCCCGGGAAATCCGGGACGGGGCGGCCTCGGGCCGGCGGGCCGAAGTGGCGCTGGCGCCCCCCTACACCGCCCTGGCCGCGGTGGCCGCCGAGCTGGCGGGGTCCGATATTCGCCTGGCTGCCCAGGACACCTTCTGGGAGAAGCAGGGCGCCTTTACGGGCGCCATCTCCCCCGCCATGCTGGCCGATGCGGGCTGCCGCTACGTCATCGTGGGGCATTCCGAGCGGCGCCAGCACTTCGGCGACACCGACGAGAGCGTCAACCGGAAGCTCACTGCGGTGGTCGCGGCCGGGCTGATCCCCATCCTGTGCGTCGGTGAGACCCAAGCGGAGCGGGAGGCGGATAAAACCCTCCAGGTGGTGCGGCGCCAACTCGAAGGGGGTTTGGGGACGCTGAAACCAAGCACCGGCGCCGGTCTGGTGGTGGCCTACGAGCCGGTGTGGGCCATCGGCACCGGGCTCACCGCCACTCCGGAGCAGGCCCAGACGGTACACCACTTCATCCGCAGCCTGCTGCGGGAGTTCCTGGGGCCGGTGGCCGAAGCCATCCGCATCCAATACGGCGGCAGCGTCACCCCGGACAACGCCGCCACCCTCCTGGCCCAGCCCGATATCGACGGCGCCCTGGTAGGCGGCGCCTCCCTGAAACCCGAGTTGTTCCTGCCGATTATTAAAGCGGCGGGGTAGGGGGGGTATTTAGAAGAACAATCGGTCTAACCTTGTTAAGTTAATATTGTCAAATAGATACCATGGAGATAATGGTCATGCCAAAAATCAATATTGCAGAGAAAGTAATTAGTGGAGCAAATATTTTGAGGGTTCAAACTGGAACAAACTGTCCTCAAGGTGGAGATTCGGGTCATGGCGGGCGTACAATTCTGAGATTACGCGATGCGGCTGGAACTGCAATGCAGGCAAAGGCTCAATGAAGGGCAATCGGTGGGCACATCATCCATTGAAATTATTCTAGGTGGAGACTCCGAGTGCGATGCTTTTATTGAGGCGCTTGAATTTGTGCTAACTACATTGAAGGCACAACGAATAGCTAATGGTTTTCTCAGTGAAGAAGAGATTGATTTTAGATAGCGGCGCTACATTTCCAAGGTTTTCGGGTGGGCTAACGGACTCGAATAGCTGCCTCCTAATTATTTCCAGAGCCTGAGCAGCAGCAAAGTATTTCATTATATGGCTCCCGTGAATCCAGCTATCCTGATAATTTGAAAATTCTGGCGTCGGGGGACCCGGAGGGGGCGAAAAAGCTTGCGCCCGGGCAGCGTTTTTTCTATATTATAAAATTGATATGCATACCATCGTCATTGTCATTCATGTGATCGTATCGCTGGCTCTGGTCTCCATCGTGCTCCTGCAGCACGGCAAGGGCGCCGGCATCGGCGCGGCTTTCGGCGGCTCCAGCCAGACGGTCTTCGGCTCCACCGGGGCTGCTCCGTTCCTGGCCAAGCTCACCGCCATTGTCGCCATTCTCTTTATGTGCACCTCCCTCGGCCTCACTTTTATGGGCCGGCAGCAAGCGCCTTCGGTGATGCAAGGGGCGGGGAAGCCGGCGGCTCCCCAATCGGCCCCAGCCACTCCGGCGCCGGCCGCCCCGGTCCAACCAACTCCGCCGGGACCGGCCGCACCCTCAAGCAAATGATTACCCATGTGCCGAAGTGGTGGAACCTGGTAGACACGCCATCTTGAGGGGGTGGTGGGGAATACCCGTGCGGGTTCAAATCCCGCCTTCGGCACCATATTAATAATATAGGCGTAATCTCAATTGGTTGCGCCTTTTGTTTTGGCTTTATGCCCCAGTTTGTCTCCAACTTCGTCCCTAACAGGAACAGCAGAATAGGCGGTAAACCCAGGAATTGCCTGTTGGGGACGTTGGGGACGATTGTCCCCAACTGCCTTTAAGGTCTGCCCCGGGCGGGCCCTCGGTCCTCGCAGAGTCCTGGTCAGATCTTTCTTGCCTTCCCCCGGAATCCAATGGCCGTAAATATCAACCGTGATCGAGATGGAACTGTGCCCCAACTGCTTTTGCACATAGGCCGGGGAGTAGGGTCCATCAAGAGCATCCAGATCATACATCCAACTTATTGTAATCTTTAACAAGAAAGGATAATGGCAAGAGAGCCGAACCCGCCTCTGTAAAAAACTGCTGGCAATCAACGTCTTCTAAAAAAATTGAAAGATAGAGTTACTGCGCACTTTTACTTAAACAAAATGGTCATTTTGACCATGGAAATCGTTTCCCGCCTCTAATAGAATTCCAAATGATTTTCTGAAGATTCACTTTTAAAAACGACTTAGCATTTTCTTTCACCAGAATTCCAAATAATCAACCTAACCAATCAATTGCTTTGGGAGGGAAGGATTGTGAAGACAAGACAATGGTTTTTGGTCCTAAGCCTGAAAAAGCAGGTGATAATTTTGGTTTTACTGGGCTTAAGTTTTCTTACGGGTTGCGCCACGCCGAGCCAAAACCCCTACCTTTATACGGGAGCAGGTCTGGGTGCGGCCCTGGGGGCCGGCATCGGAGCCGCCGCCAATCATCGGAATCCCTGGAAGGGGGCGGCTATCGGCGGCCTGCTCGGCACAGCTGCGGGTGGGGTAGCCGGAGAAGCCTACGGGCGTTCGCAAACCCCTTACTATCCGCAGCAGGCCCAGGGGTATTACCAACCGGCGCCGCAGGACACCTACCAGCCCCAGCTCTATTAGGGTCATGCGGGTGGACAACCGGCAAACCACAACAAGACCTGATTTCGCTTGTAGACCGGTTGCCGGAGTTAGCCCCAGTGAGAAGTATCAAAATAATCACTCCAAATAGGGAAAGATCGTGAACGGAACCCGAGGAATCCTCATTCTCTTGGCAGGACTCGCCTTGTTGGTGGCTGGAATCACCATATCACGTCCATGCCTGGGCCAGATACTTTACGTCCCGACTCATGAGGCGGTGGGTTTTATTTACTCTCCATTACCTGATCCCAGCTATTACATCTATAATCAGCCGATGCCGGCACCCCAGGGTTATTATGTCATGACGCCCGCGCCCAAGCCGTGCAAACACGGATACAAGCATGGGTGGAAAAAATACCCCCATGGCAAACATAAGCACAAAAATAAACACAAATACCAATGGTATTATGATTAAATATTATAATAGATTGTAAATAATTATGGGGAAATTAATAGAAATGGAAATGAGAGGGTAATGATCGGGGCTGGCCATTTTTCAACAGCTTATTGGGGAAACACTTCTTGTTCCAGTTTCATTTATGAGTTGACCTGCAGAGCCAGAATGAAGTCTAAGCACTATGAGGTGGACACCGATGTCTAAAGTTATAGTTCCCATAGTAATTATGACTCTGTTACTCGGAGCTTGCAGCAGCATGTCGAACAAGGAACAGCGGATGTTGAGCGGCAGCGTCATGGGAGCTGGCACCGGGCTTTTGATCGGCGGTCCGGTGGGTGCCATCGTGGGAGGCGGCATCGGCGCCGGTGGAGGTTACGCCTACGACCAGCATCAGAAATCCGCCGGCAAGCCTTAGGACGGGGCGAGAAGCCTTTGGGGACCTATGTCTGATCACACCGTCGATAAGCATCGCCCAGACGCCTGGATCTGCGCTTTGGCGCTGGTCATCTGCCTCATGGGTTGTCAACCACAGGTTTACAGAACCCCACCGTTGCCGCCGCCACTGCCGCCGGTGGCGCCGCTCCCCCAGCCGGTACGCCCCACTTTTTATGTGACCATTAACCAGCTTAATGTGCGGACCTGTCCCGGCTTAGATTGCCCCAAAACCTCCGCCCTGGAATTAAATGCAGAAGTGGAAAAGCTGGGAGAGATTGAAAATTGGACTCAGATCAGGGTAAAAAAGGATGGTACTATAGGTTATGTAGTCTCCCGCTATCTCTCCCCGCAACCCGTGAAAGTTGCACAGCCCACCAAGAAAAAACCCAAGAAGGCAAAACCCCCCAAAGCCACCCAGCCTCCTGTAGCGGCTGGGGAGGAGGGGGAATCCGGGCCCCAAAAGCATGAGCCTTCACCTCCACTCCCCCGGGTCATGTAGGAGGAGATAACTTTTCCCTAAGCCCGATTCCGGGGCTGGAGGTGCAAAGATGTTCTTAAATCAAATCATGGGATGGTTCTCCAATGATTTGGCCATCGACCTGGGCACCGCCAACACCCTGGTCTACGTCAAGGGCAAAGGCATCGTCCTGAGCGAGCCCTCAGTGGTGGCGTTGCGAAAAAACGGCCGGGACCGCAACCGGGTCCTGGCGGTGGGCCGGGAGGCCAAGATGATGTTGGGCCGTACCCCAGGCAATATCGTGGCCATCCGCCCCATGAACGACGGGGTCATCGCCGACTTCGAAATCACCGAGTCCATGCTGCGTCACTTCATCCAGAAGGTGCACAACCGCCGGTCCCTCATCCGGCCCCGTATCATCATCTGCGTTCCCTCCGGCATCACCCCGGTGGAGAAGCGGGCGGTGCGGGAGTCGGCGCAATCAGCCGGAGCCCGGGAAGTCTATCTCATTGAAGAGCCCATGGCCGCGGCCATCGGTGCCGGCCTGCCCATTACCGAACCCATCTGCAACATGGTGGTAGATATCGGCGGCGGCACCTCCGAGGTGGCGGTCATCTCCCTGGCTGGCATTGTCTATTGCAGGTCTGTCCGGGTGGGCGGCGACAAGATGGATGAAGCCATTTTGCAATTCGTCAAGCGCACCTACAATCTCCTCATCGGGGAACGTACCGCCGAGATCATCAAGACCACTATCGGCAATGCCTACCCGGGTGAAATCGAATCCATGGATGTCAAAGGCCGGGACCAGTTTGCGGGCATCCCCAAGATCATCAACATCAATTCCGACGAAGTGCGCCTGGCCATCCAGGAGCAGATAGATAGCATCGTCGCCGCGGTGAAGATCGCCCTGGAACAGACTCCACCTGAGTTGGCCGCGGATATTGTGGACCGGGGCATCTACCTGACCGGCGGCGGCGCCCTCTTGAAGGGGATAGACGAACTCCTGAAACAGGAGACGGGCCTGCCCATAAAAATTGCCAACGATCCCCTGGCCGCGGTAGCGCTGGGTGCCGGCTTGACCCTGGACAACCTCGACATTTTGAAGGAAGTGATGGTTGATTGAGGCGGTTGGCTTTGCCCTCAATACTGCACTACCGCAACCCGCGGCTCATTGTCCCGGCCGTCTTGCTGGTATTTTCGACTGCGTCCATCAGTTTGAAAAAGTCGCCGGCATTGAATAAGGTGGGGGGAGGGGCAAATACCGTTTTGATTAGCTGAAATGGGATACTACGAATTGTCGAGAATATAGCTTTGGGAAATCGCGTACTTGACCAGATCAGCCAGATTCTGAATGTTTAATTTCTCCATGATATTGGAGCGGTGCCGGCGCACTGTATGGGGGCTGATGTACAAAGCCGCGGCGATTTCTTTGGTTCTCTTGCCTTCCGCCAAAAGTTTTAGGACTTCCCTTTCCCGCATCGTCAAAACTTCGGTTTTCTCTTCCTCTACGGCCAAGCTCGTCAAAACACTGGAAAGTAGGGGGGAGACATATTTTCCGCCATTCCTCACGGTTTGCATAGCCCGGATAAGCTCGCTCCCCGCATCTTCTTTGAGTAAGAAACCATCTGCGCCGTCTCGCAAGGCCTGTCGGAGAAATTCCTTTTTCTTATGCATGGTCAAAACTAAGACCTTTACTTGTGGGTAAGCTTTTTTAATTTCCCTGATTGCTTCCAAACCCCGGAGATTCGGCATCGAAATGTCAAGGATGACGAGATTGGGGCTGGACTTTTTCAGGAGTTCCAGCAGCTCGAGACCATCGTTGACCTCGCCGGTAATGAGCGCACCCTCGATCCGTTCGATGATTTTTCTTATCCCTTCCCGAAACATCGGATGATCATCGGCCAGTATGATAGTGTAAGCATCCATGTTTAATTTCCTTCGGGAATTGGAATGGTAAAAGAGATTTTCGTCCCTTGGTTTTCCTGGCTCCACAGTTCAAAAGCGCCACCCAGGATTTTGACCCGTTCTTCCATCGCTAACAAGCCCAAGGTTTTCTTTTCGGTGACAACCTTATGCCGTTCAAAGCCAATGCCATCGTCCTTGATAGTAAAAGAGACCGATTGTTTTTCCCGTTTAATTCCGAGAAAAACCTTTTTAGGTTTAGCGTGTTTTCCGATATTAGTCAAAGCTTCTTGCACTATCCGGTAGATAGCCGTCTGCGTTGACAAAGCAAAAAGTCCATCGAGGTTATCCAATTTAATTGTCCATCTTATGTGCTTCTGTAACTGGGAAAAGTCATCCACCAGCGAACGCAACGCGGTGGTCAGACCCAAGTCCTCCAGGTCGCCCGGGCTCAGATCGAGATAAAGACGCCGCACGTCTTCGATGGTGGCATTGATAAACTCAAGGATCTTTTCTACCTCCTTTTTCAGGGTTAGCTGTTGAGGCAAAAGTTGCTCTTTCACAGATCCTATTTGAAGCTTTAGCGTTAGCAAGGCATGCCCCAGTTCATCGTGAAGCTCACCGGACAGGCGTTTCCTTTCATCTTCTTGGGCGCTGAGGAGTTGAGAGGCCAGATAGCGCATGTTCTTCTCTGATTGCTTGAGCACCTCTTCAGTTCGCTTGCGCTCGGTAATATCCCGGATGATTTCCTGAAACAGTTTTTGGCCTTCTAAGTCTAAAAGGCGCAGACTGATCTCTACCGGAAAAGTTGTTCCATTCTTCCGCTGTTGCATTGCTTCAAAAATAAGCCCGCTTTCTTCATCTACATGACGCATAAGTGTATCCAGCACCTGTTCCGACCCAGGCGGGTATAAATCTATTAAATGTAAATTGAGGAGTTCATCTAGGGTGTATTCATAAGAGGTTATGGCCCGGTCATTTGCTTCCACAATTCGCAGGCTCTGGTCGGTTACCAGGATGATGTCGTTGGCAAACCTGGTCAGATACTCATACCGCTGGGTCAGAGCCCGCCGCTTGCGTTCAGCCTCATATTGCTGGCGGAAAAATTTGGTTTGTTGATTCCTCTGGAAATAAGCTACGGATATGCCGGCGGTGCCAATCAAAACAATAAGCAAAAAAACCAATTGCCGACTGAGCTTTTTTAGTGAAGCATAAATTTCAACAGCGTCAACCTTGGCAACGAGAAACCAGGGTGAATCAGGGATAAGTCCAGCGACTGCCAGGACTGGAACGCCTCTATAATCCAAGCCTTCGACAATACCTTTCTTTCCACGGGCGATCATCGCGGCCACCAATTTAGGCGAGTCCACGGGAAACCGTAAATTAAGAGGAATATTCTCGCGGTGTCGAAGTTCATTCAGAAAAATCACCTCATTTCCATCCCGGCGGATTAATTCGGTCTCTCCGGTCAAACTGGGAGTTGGCCAGGATTTGATCAAAGGATAGAGAAACAAATAAGGTTCAATCCTTATGAGGATAACCCCCACAGTGACCTTCGCATTTCCTTGAATTACCAAAAGAGGGGCGAGGACGCTGAGCATAACTTTTGAGTTCTCATCAAGATACAGGTCGGAGAAAACCACTTTTTGTGTTTGCATTGCTTGGTTAGCCAACGATTTTACATAGGGAGTAAGTCCTCGCTCCAACGTCGGCACCGATAGCCGTACATTTCCTTGTGGATCGATCAACGTAAGACTTTGATATTGGAATGAAGCTAAGGAAGTTAAGCGTTCGGTAATTTGGTTTTTGAAAAGTAACTTTGTTCTGCTTTTGATAAAATCGCTGACACGAATGGAAAGGAAGTGATCGTCCATAATCGTGCTAGCATAATCGATCCGTTCCTGCCGCCAAGAGATAATTTGATCTATCTTGAGCGCAATGATGGCGGAAAGTTCTTGTTGTTTCTCTCTTGTTATATAATCTTCTTGATTCTTATAGTATAGATATCCGGAAGTTAATATCCCAAAGGAGAATATAATGAATATTAAAATAAAGTATAAGGGGAATTTCAAAAATTGATTTTTATCAGACATAAATCATACCTATAGATAACATTAAAAATAATGCATCTTTTCATGCAATAATATCGGTCCTATTCTGCAGATCCCCTGGAACAAAAACTTTTGAAGCTAGAGAAAACCATACCCGGCGGCCTTACGTTTGTTACGCGAGGCGAATGGCTACCAGCACCGGCCGCTTTGAAATGAAGGGGCCAAGATGGGTGATCAGCAATGATTGGAGCGTCAGCAACCAGCTGCACTTCTTGATTTTTGCATAGTAACATACCCTAGTTTGGCCGACAATCGGGCAATTGCTTGACCTATGGATCAACCCAAGAGAATTCTCCCGAGGTCTAAAGAGATTGGAACCTGAACCAGAGGGAACTGTCACCTCTGAAATTCACGAACTTTAAACCTCTCTCCCTGAGACCATCCAGGCAGTCTTTATTTTAGCTCAGATCCCCGCCTTAAGGTTCCTCTTTCTTAGGGGAGGAGATTTTGATATCATGGTGCCAATGACGGATTGACCCAGAACCATGAGCCAAAATCAGAAATCATCTAATTCACAGCCCCGATGGAAGCGTCTCTTGATCTCCAGCTTCGTTCTGGGAGCCGTGATTGTGCTGATTGGTCTGGTCACCTGGTTTTTCATGAAGGGGACACCTTCTTCACCACCTTCCCTCACGGGCGGAAAGGCCGCGGAAGTTCAGGTTCCGCACAGTCAAACTCAGCCCGGTCAAGACCTTCCCGTGCCCTCTCCAGCTGCTCTCGAGGTTCCGGCAGAGTCAACCGCTCCATTGGAAAACCAATTGTCCCAGGTACTCGCAGGGATAAGGGAGGCCAATCAAAAAAAGGATCTCTCCCAGCTTTTGAGCCATTACTCGCCAAATTTTCCGCAGTTGCAACAAAGGGTTCAACAAATCTCCAAAGCCTGGAAAATCTATGACTATCCCAAAATGGACTTCAAAATAACGGAGATCAAACTTTTAGCCAACAAAATGGCTCAGGCCCGGGTAACATGGAATGTTGAGACCAAAAATATCACCACTCTCAAAAATAAAACCTTTGTAAAGACCTACGTGATAAAATTCGGCAAAGAGTCAAGTCAATGGCGGATCATATCTTTGCAGCCGGAGGAGTAGGGAATTTTTATAATAACCATGATCTCTTCTAGTTGTTGGATCAGATTCGTAACACTTTTCCTCCTTCTGGGGGTGGCCTGCTCATGTGCCCCAACCCACGTGGTTAAAGCACCCGAAGGGCCTTTTTATGTTACCCCGGAAATCACTTATTTGCTCGACAGCCCCGGGCACAGCGGGAATGTCCTGGGCCCGTTATATAAGGGCGATAAGGTAGAAATGGTGGCTGCTGGCGAATCACCCTGGTGGCGGGTTAAACTTCAAAGGAGTGGGCAGGTTGGATGGGTTCGGCAGGAGTTACTCAGCTCTGGCCCGGTTGCCACGGTTTTTTACTATGTAAAAGAGGATACCCTGCCTCTTCTAGAGTGCCCTGGCACTGATTGTCTCCCCTTACATCTCCTTTTCCGGGGCGAACAGGTGCGAAGAGTCGAAGAAGGGGACCGTGGCTGGTGGCGGGTCCTGGTGGTCGCAAGCCACACCCTTGGGTGGGTGCCGGCCTCCGCGCTAACGGACCATATCGAGGATACCCGGCAAAAGCAAATCCGGAAACCCTATTACTATGTGGCAGTAAGGGAGCTCATCTTGCGGGCTAATCCGTCGACCCGCGGCCAGGTTATTAGAACCCTGCGGTTTAACGATCAGGTGCAGAAAATCGGGGAAACCAAGGATTGGTATCAAGTTCGCCAACCTTCCACTGGCGCCCTGGGTTGGGTCCTCAGCCGTGATCTGGAGAACCTCCCATTGATTCTACCCCGGGGAGTCCCCTCCAAGAATGAACCTCAACCTTTTAAGCACAGGGAAGAACCGCTCGTAGAACCTGAGTTTATGTAACATTTTCTAACGATGACACCCAATCTGAAACCGTCTGGCAGGTATTCCTCAGTCTTGGCAAAACCTTAAGTTTACTCCGACGCACTGCAACCCTCCTATTCTCCTCAGACACTTCTTATGGACCCAAGATACGCTCTGATACCCGGAGAGATTAGCTGGAGAGAAATAATTATTAAATTTAAAAGCGTATTCCCTAGTTCGACGGATGGCGTGTGGTGCAATATACCATATAAAAATGGTTATTCTGACCATGGATTTCCTTCAGTGGCCCTTCCATAATTAATCGCAGCAGTGCCGTTTAATAATCCAACCCGATGATGGAGAAAAAAATGCGGAAGGCGGTAGCCCCGCTCTTGATTTCTCTTTTGTTCTCCATTGGGTGTTCCGGCATGTCAAATACCCAACAGAGAGTATTGAGCGGCGGGGCCGTTGGGGCGACTGGTGGAGCAATCATTGGAGCTGTTGCAGGCTCTGCGGCCCTTGGTGCGGCTGCAGGTGGCGGGATCAAACGCCAAGGAGACACCACATGCTAATGATCACAGACCTCGGATGTGACCGACACAATCTGCGTCACGTCACGCTCAGCGGCGTCGAAGCGGAATTGATGACAGATGTTCTTTATAACCTGTCTAATGACGGTGAGTTCCATACCTACATCTGTGAATGCGGCCATACCCACCGCATCAGGTTCAATATGCAGAAAGAAAAGCTTATCAGGCTTTCGGACATGTTCTCTAAAAAGGTGAGACGTTCTGAGAGACAGAAACCTGGACCGGGCCGGGCAAGCCGGGGGAATTTCAATAACGTTATGAAGGGGTAACCACCTGCCGGCGGCTGCACCGGTTGGCGGCCATTTTGTCAGGGGTCTTGTCGGCCACAAGGGTGACCTGCAAGTCAGGCCGTTTCCCAAGCCCATGAAATTTTTGCCTAGATGCGCCCCTGGCCTCAGCCAAAGGAGGCAAACCGTGCAACTGTGCCAAGTTACACCCCAAGGGGCATTACCCCTAAATGCAATTCCGCAAGGTCTCCATCAAGAGACTTCCGATCGCTTTGTCTCTGAGCGGCTTCTCTCGGTTATTCTCCGCCATGCCCCCACCTCCCGAGTCATTGGGCATTTACCCTATTCTATCCGAAATTATCCGGCAACCTTTGCCTCCGCAGTCAAAATTGGTTTTTGGAGAAAATTATCGGCGAACCATAAAGCTCTTATATTCAAAAAATATCAATATGTTTAGGATCGGAGCGTTAACCTGGATTTCCCCTCACTTTTCATAGTCCAAAGTTTTGAAGGTGGGTGAACTGTGCTAGTCCTTACACGAAAGGTAGACGAGGCTGTGATTCTTGGAGACCACATAAAAGTTAAGGTTATTCAAATCCGTGGAAAGCAAGTCCGTTTGGGGATTGAAGCTCCTCCTGGAATCTTGATAATAAGGGAAGAAGAAAACCTTTATAAGCCGGCAAAAAGATCTGAACCATGCCTTAAACAAATTCATACTCTTGATCTTCCCAATCCCAAACCTCCTCATACCTTCATCGGATATAAACATAGCCCGCTTTATTCATGAAGGGTCTGAGGGGGGCTTGTCCAGGCTTTGTTTTGGGGGCGAAGAAGGCAACGAGGGGGCTGAGAGAAGATGGAAGGAGCCTCGAAGGGTCATGTTTCGATAAGAATGCTGCCAGAGACGGCCTCAGGGTTGATTTTGGACGCACCTATCCCCAGGGTTAAGCCCAACGGATGGGGGAAGCGGGATTAACCGGGGCTGGCCCGCAGGTTTTGCAACAGCGCAGCCAAGAGGTCGCGGTAAGGATAACCCGAGGCCAGGTGCACCCAGATGCGGCGGCTGGTCTCTCGGATGCGGGCCCCGATCTTCAAGAGCTTGAGCCGCAAGGTATGGACCTGAGCCGTAGCCAGTTCCGTGCCCTGGAGGTGGTGGCGCAGCAGCCAAAACAGGCAATAGGCGGCGGTGTGGAGCAGCAGCCGGAACTGATTAGCCAGGAAGCGATGGCAACTCAGGCGATCGGCCTTGATATCCAGTTTAAGTTCCTTGATGCGGTTTTCCACGTCGGCCCGGAGCACGTAGATGTCGTCATAGACAAACTGGGGGTTGCGGCTCAGGTTGGTGACCACGAAGCGCTGATTGGCGCCCAGGTGGGTATATTCCACTTTGGCGATGATCCGGCGGGGCTTGGTCCAGGATTCCGCCTGGTAGCTGAAGGAGGTGAAGAGCCGTTGTTTCTCCCCCGTTTCCTGGTACTGGCGTTGTGCCTTTAAAAGGAGCGGAGCGGTTTTTGCCAACAGCCGGTTGTTGGTGATGAAACCGATAACGTAGCGGGTCTCGGGCTGGTCTTCCAGATAGCTATAGAGGGCGGGCACAGCAAAACCGGCATCGGCCCGGAAGAGGATCAGGGCCCCGGGATAGGCCTGCTTCAGCTTCTTGATCAGCCGCTTGAGCACCGGCAGCGCCCCGTGGGAGGAGTGGGTGTTGCCGGGGCGCAGCACCGCCGCCAGGGGAAAGCCGTCGCGGCCGTCAAAGACAAGGAGCGGATGATACATGTGCTCTTCGTAATAACCGTGGAAGAAGCTGAGTTGCTGCCGGCCGTGGGTGGGGTCGTCGGTGCCGTCCATGTCCAGGACGATGACCTTCCGGGGGCCGGGATGGGTCTTGAGGTACAGCTCCAACAGCCGATCGGAGAGGCGGCGCAGGTCCTTGGCGGTGACCCGGTTCTCAAATCGGGACAGAGTCGGCTGGGAGGCCAGGTCGCCGTCACCCTCCGGGGCCTTGCCGGCCATGATCTTGAAAGCCGGGTCCTTGGCCAGGGTGGCGGCATCATTGTTGTCTTCGTAGCCCTGGGCAATAGCGAACAGGCGTTGCCGCACCAGGGTCAGGAGATCATGTTTAACCTTGCAACCCTCCCGGGGATCATGGAGACAGCGGGCGGCGTTTTCCGCGATGCGGTAGCGCTGGTCCAACTCCCGGAGCAACAGGCCGCCGGCATCGGAGGTGATCCGGCCCCCGGCAAAATCGGCAACGACTTCCTTAGAGAAAAGGCTTTCAAAGATGAGCTGTTTATGGCAGACTGTTTCCATAGGGTATCCTGGCTGAGGAGTTGTTTGTTTAGTGACAACAGCATCTTAGCAGATACCCTATGCTTTTTTAAGCACTTTTCGTGAATAATTCGGGATAGGAGATAAATCCATGAAGCCTCCCTTACAGGCAAGTTCCGAATCATACCATAGTAGGGCCGAGAGAGTTTCTGCCATCAAGAAAGCGGTCCAAGCAGGAAGCTACGAGATTGATAGCAAAAAAGTTGCTAATATATTGATCATTCATCTATTCAACCATCCAACACGATTTCATAGACCTTCTCTTAAGGGTCAATGTACTTTAAACAACCTTCCTACGGTGTACTGAAGGATTCCTGCCATTCGCGCTGGTAACCGGGCGGTGGGTGCGGTCCGGGGCTTGGCCGGTGCGACCGGGACAACGGATAGGTATTTTTACTTAGAACGAAATGGCAGTTTCGCTTATTGACCTCATCCCGTTTATTGAAGTTGAATAGTACACGGATAATTCTTTTCACTGTGCGCAAGGGGGGATCAATCCAAACCGGGGGACGACGAGGAGCACGCGCATGACTAAGCACGACATTCTCTTGATCGGCGACGACACTGACCTCCTTAAGACGATCGGCTGGGTTTTGGATTATAAAGGTTTTGCGGTCAAGGTGACGGCCAGCCCCGAGGCCGCGGGGCATCCCGCAGGATGCCTATGCGATCCAAATAGGCGATCAATTCTCGGTCAGGACCGAGCTATCGGGAGGGCCAAACCCGCCCTGGTAGGAGAATAGCCTTACTTATGCCAGAGTTAACCTTTGCGGAAGTTGAACCTATTTCCTGTTCAGTGAAAGATAAATCCCTAATACAAAATATTCAAGTTATTTTGGATGAATGCAAAGTGTAAATCACCAGGTTAATCTCGCCAATAAATGATCACCAATCACCCTTCTCCTTAGCGCCATAATCGACCTTCGGCCAATGGCAAAAGGTCCCCATAGCTCCCCCGGATAATAAAAAAGCTATGTCATGGTGAATCGGAGCTGGGGTAGCGCTCTTTCTCTGTTCCATTTTAGGATAGTAGACATTTCGACACTTTTCGCAAATCCCGTGGCTCTCTTGCAGGCCCGAAAAGTCGTTTTCCCGGATAACGTCTTGGCACCAAGCGCAGATTACCCTCATAATCTTGTCCCCTGACTATTTTTAGGGTATTTGTTTTCATTGTGTTTCTCAGTTGCCGCCCACCTGGCTGAGCATGAAAATGCCGCCAAAATTCTGGAAGGGGCCGTCTTCCAACTTAGCTTATGACCTTTGGCTGGGGGATTTTCGTTTTTATTGTTGCCTGCCCCAAATTGTTTAAACTCCCTAAATAAGCAGTGGTTTCGTTATTGTCACTGACTTAAGAAAGCAGAGACATTATTGATATTCCTGCAATCCCTCCAACGATGAACCTAAACCAAAAACTCATGCTTATTCTTGCCACTTAGCGTCTCAGTTGTGTTTTAACTCTATTTAAGTTTTCGTATAATTGCCTTCCCGAGTTTTAAAACTTCTATCCGATTAACCCTGCACCCCTTCTTGCATCGGGTTTTCCAGAGATATACGATACAATTATAATCTTTATTGTACAAAGGCTATTCGCAGAATGACCATTTTCTTATGGTCAAAATGATCATGGGGAAAAACTGGATATGGTTATCCAGCATAGCTAATCTTGGGTAGAGAGTAGTTATTCCTGGCCATCAAAGCAATAAGGTTCCTGAACCTGTGCAGGCACAGGCTAAACGTCCATGGCCGAAGAATTGGCCACCCCCAAGCATGAAGGGCCACTGTAGGGGCGGGTTTAAAACCCGCCCCTACGCCTGGCCTTTCACGGTAAAAGTGCGACTGACTTTGCCGGCGCGGTGATAATTGAGGGAGATGGCAACGTAGACAGCTACCTCAGATGGAGAACCACGTAGAGGAGAGTGGCTTGGACTCTGAAATCCTTTGGACTACCTGAATGCACCCTATCCCCTGAGGTTGTCGTCTTCCTGGATCCCCGCCACTTTTTGTCCCTTCCCCTCCATTGCAGATCGACTACCACATGATTATTTTCATACCATTAAATATACGAGCAGCTGGTAATAGGGCGGATAGCTCTTGGATGGCGGAGGTTGAGCCGGTCTTGGCGTCACTCATGGTTCGGTCTTGCTATCTATGTCCTTTTCCAGACCACGTGGAATAACCAGATAAGGCCCTTTTCTCCTATCTAAGAAGACGGCAGCTCCTGGGTACCCTTCCCGTTAGAGGTGATTCATGCAAAGCAATCAAGGTCCTCTCCATGAGAATCAGGAACTACAACGGCGATTGCAGCAACTGGAAGCGCTACTGGCCAAGAGCCATAAGGCCGAAGACGCCTTAAAAGATGAGCGCGACTTTAATTCCGCCCTCCTGGACACCCTTGGCGCCTTGGTGGTGGTGCTGGATAAAGAAGGACGGATTGTTCGCTTCAATCGTGCCTGTGAACAGAGCACCGGCTGTCTCTTTCAAGAAGTGCAGGGAAAAGTCTTTTTTGATCTGTTTCTCCTTCCGGAGGAAGTCCAAGGGGTAAAGGAAGTTTTTCAAAAGTTAAACGCCGGAGCTTTTCCGAATACCCATGTTAATCATTGGCTAACCCGAGACGGCGACCGCCGTCTCATCTCTTGGTCCAACACCGCTCTCATTGACAAACAGGGACAGGTGGAACACATCATCGGTACGGGCATCGACATCAGCGCCCGCCAGCAGGCTGAGGAGGCCTTGAAACAGAGCGAAGCGCAGGAGCGGGACCGGGGCTGCGAGCTGCAGGGAGTGCTGGAAGCGGTACCAACAGCTATCTTTATGGCTCACGGCTCAGACGCCCGATATATCATTGGCAACCCAGCCGCCTACGCGTTGCTGCGCCTCCCACCGGGAAGTAATTTTTCCAAGAGCGCCCCGGAAGACGAACGGCCCGGCTATAAGGCCATAAAGGACGGCCGGGAGTTACCGGTACAGGACTTGCCAATGCAGCGAGCCATTACCGGCCAGATTGTGCGCGACCTTGAATATGACCTGGTTTTAGAAGACGGCGCCATCCGCCATGTGTCAGCCAATGCCGTGCCCTTGCTGGATGATCTCGGGCGACCGCGAGGCGCGGTGGCGGTTTTAACGGACCTCACCGACTATAAGAAGGCCCAGGAAGCGTTGCTCCGAGCCCATGACGAACTGGAGCAGCAGGTGCAGGAGCGCACGGCGCAATTGCGGCAACAGGCAGAACTGATTCAAGACCTTTATGATAATGCCCCCTGTGGTTATCACTCCCTGGACGCAGACGGCGTCTTTGTGCAGATGAATAATACCGAGCTGAAGTGGCTGGGATACACGCGGGATGAAGTAGTGGGTCGGATGAAGTTCTCTGACATCCTGACCGCTGACAGCTTGAATAGCTTCCAAAAAAACTTCCCTGGTTTTAAAAAGCGGGGCTGGGTGAATGATCTCGAATTTGAGCTGTTCCGCAAAGATGGTAGCACTCTGCCCGTGCTCCTGAGCGCTACGGCCATCAAAGATGAGGCCGGCAATTACTTGATGAGCCGGTCCACGGCCTATAACCTCGGTGATCGCAAGTTAGCCGAGAGGGTGGTCAAGGAGTCGGAAGCTCGGCTCCGGTACTTGGCCTCCCGGCTGCTTACCGCCCAAGAGGACGAGCGCAAGCGTATCGCTATGGATCTACACGAGGACCTGGGCCAGTCTTTAGCAGTCTTGAAGTTGCAACTGGGGGCCTGCAGGAGTGGATTTTCGGAGGAACCACGCGAGACGAAGAGCGGAATTGAGATGCTGCTCAGCTATATTAACGAGATCGTCGACAAGGTCCGGGCCATTACCTGCAACCTCAGGCCGCCGGTTTTGGACCTGGGGCTCACCACGGCCCTGAATTCCCTGGTGCAAGAGTTCCTGATAGATCAGGATATGGAGTTGTCCCTGGATTTATGCGACATGAACGGCCTGTTTTCCCCCGAGGAAGAGACCGGCATTTATCGGGTCTTCCAGGAAGCCCTGACCAATATATTCAACCACGCCAAGACCAATCGCATAGTCATTACTGCCAAGCAGGGGGAGGACATTGTGGCCTTTAAGATCGACGACTACGGCCAAGGGTTTGACCTGAAAGAAGTTCAGGTTCATGGAGCCCAGGATCGGAGATTAGGATTGGCGACCATGGACGAGCGCGTGCGCATCATGGGTGGGAGCCTGAAGATCTTAAGTGCCAAAGGCACAGGGACCAACGTTGCCTTTAACATCCCGATCCGCCCAATCCAGAAAACGGCAGAATGAGAAGTAAAAAATTTTTTGAGATTAATTTAATACTCCTGACCAGCGCCGGTCTCGAGCCATTAATCTGAATATTGCCCTTGACCTGAAGGTCAAAACTAAGGGACGGCTGAGCCGTTTCTTAGTTTTGCTCCCAATTCGTCAGGCTGGATTGGGGGGTGGCGCTCACTGCTATTCTTGAAAACCTTATCAGCGAGCTTAACACTCTTATATTCAGAGCATATCTAGCCTTCTTGGCCTGAAGGATTCCTCCCGCCGGTAACCTGGCGTCCCCCGATCAGCGACAGATAAAATCTGCCTCTCCAGAACCTTCTGTAACCGGGTACCTGTTTGTCAAAGTTGCTGCGTCTTTCCTGACCAAGGGCCTCGCTTAGTTTTTTGAAATTTGAACTAAACGGTGGGGGTTATGGAAAATTCCTTTGGATAGTCTTGCGTCTAGTTATATGCTGAAAAGTAATCCGGCGCATTCGCAAGCTAAAAATAGCTTGCGGATAAAACAGGCCGGTCAATGGATCGCAAACTATGCAGCCGCAAAGATCCCGGCAAGCCCCCTATGTCCGTCTCTATACCTGGCTTCTGGTCGTTCTGGTCTTCTGTTCTCCCCTGCCGCTCAGGGCGGCTCAGGAAATCCGCCTGGGAGAAATTAATCCTCTTTCCGGCAATCTGGCCAAACACGGCCTGGAAATCCACCAGGGAATTCTTTACGCAGTAGAAGAAGCTAATGCCCAGGGGGGAGTGGCAGGACACCCCGTGGAACTTCTCAGCCGGGATGACCAGAGCAAACCGGACGTGGCGGTCAATCAGGCTCAGGACTTGATCTTCCGGGGAAAAGTGACAGGTTTGGTGGGCGGGTACGTGGATTCGCTGGTGGGGCCCATCAGCCAGCAGGCCGCCAGGCACCGGGTACCCTATGTAGCTTCGGCCAGCCTCCTGCAGTCTATCACCGGGAACAAAAATCCCTACTTCTTTCGCGTTTCTCGCCTGGAAGGCATCGTGCAGCCTTTGTGCCGGTTTCTCACCCAGACTCTGAAAACTCGACGGGTGGCCGTGCTGTACGCTGCTTCTCCGGGGGCCACCGAATTTTCCGATAGCATCCGGGCTAATCTTCGCCAGATGGGCAATGACACCATCCTCCAGGAAAAGTTTCGCCCCGGCTTGCCGGATTTTTCCATATTCCTTCTCAAGTTGCCTCCGGCCCAGGTTGAGGTGCTAATCAGCGGCGGCTTTTATGCCGATAATATGATTCTGGTCCGGCAGTTGCGAGAGCGGCCCCTGGGCCTGAAGGCCTTTATTGCCCCTTGGGGAGTGGCGTACCAGAGTTTTATCGACGAGGTGGGGCTGGCCTCTGAGGGGCTTTTCGGCACTTGTGCCTGGAACCCGGGCATCACTCAGCCCGGCACCGAAAGGGCTTCCCAGACCTTTGTGGAGGGGTTTCGGAAAAAGTTCTCCAAAGAGCCCAACACCACAACTATGCACGGGTACACTTGCGCCCGGGCCCTGCTGGCGGCCATCGAAAACGTTCTCAAAGAAGGAGTCCATCCCACCGGAGAGGCCGTCAGTCGGGCCCTGGCCAGGCTTGACCTTCAGTTGCCCATGGAGAGACTGACCTTTGATGAACACGGCGACCCTCAGCATTATCAGCAGGTGATAGTCCAGATTCAAAAGCAGCGGTTGGTGGTGGTGTACCCCCCCGAACGGGCCACGGGCCAGGTGGATTTCAGCCTGGCAGCGCGCTGAGACGGGGATTGTAACGAACCAATGAGCAATGGCACACTTTCGGCTTTTCTCCCTGGCCTTCCTGGCTTCAAGATGTTAGCCGCCTTTGCACGGGGCTTGTGATTATGTGGGTTGGGGTTCCCATCATCTTCACCGGTTTTTCCCTGGGTTCCTTTTATGCCCTCATAGCCCTGGGTTTTTCCCTCATCCTTGGCGTCGCTCGGGCTTTCAATCTGGCCCACGGGGAGATGATCGTGGTCTCCGGTTATCTCGCCTACGTTATGTGGCAGTTTTTCCAAGTTCCCTTCTTCTGGATCTTGCCCATCTGCTCCTTAGTTCTGCTGGGCCTGACGATTCCCTTGTACTACCTGCTCCGGCGGTTGCCGGAGCCTTACGGTTTAAATACCTTGATGGTGACCCTGGGTCTGGGTCTGCTGCTGCAAAATCTTCTGCTGGCCTGGTTTTCCGCCGACTACCGCCTGATGAAGTTGGATTGGCCTTTATTGACTATCCCCGGGGTGAATTTTCGCTTTCCTCTGCCCCAAGTGATGCTCATTATTCTGGCTCTCCTGGTCACCGTGGTGGTCCACTTGGTGCTGCGGCACACCTTTTTAGGCAAAGCTTTGCGGGCCGCTATCCAGGACCGAGAGGCAGCCCAAACGGCCGGGGTCAATGTCCACCGCATGGCCCTGGTCGCCTTTGGCTTGGGGGGCCTGCTCATTGGCCTGGCCGGCCCGCTCTTGGCGCAAAATATGTACCTCTATCCTGCCGCCGGCGTCGAGGCGACCATGATCGCCATTGTTGTTACCCTCTTTGCCGGCTTGGGCCAGATCCGGACCATCCTCTTAGGGGGGTGGCTTCTGGGCCTCACGCAGTCGGCGGCGGTCTTTACCCTGGGCAGCAACTGGCGAGAGATGGTGAGCGCCGCCCTGCTTATCCTACTGCTCTATTTCCGGCCGGAAGGAATTTCTCTGGATAAAGAGCATTGAGCCGAGGCTTACCTCCGTCCACAGGTAGCTGGGTTTGTTTGATCTGCATTTGATTCGGCGCCCAGGGATGGCGGCCGGACTTTTTTGAAGTATCACCGGAATGATGTTTATGAGGAAAATCCACCCCTCGTTCCTTCCAGCCGCAGCCGGAGTTCTGCTTCTCGCCCTCTGGCCGCTCGTTTTCCGGGAGGCGACTCAGGTCCACCAGGTTCTGGGGATTACCTGCCTTTTTGGCACCCTGGCCTTGGCCTGGAACATTTACGCCCTCTCCGGGGCCATTTCCTTCGGACATGCGGCCTTTTTCGGCCTGGGAGCCTATGCTTCGGCCCTCCTCAACCACCATTTCCACTGGTCGCCCCTTCTCACGATTCCTTTGGGGGCCTTGGCCAGTGTCGCTTTTGCAATATTCTGGAGCTTGGGTTTCAGGCGGCTCCGGAGCGTCTATCTGGGTCTGGCATCCCTGGCAGCGGTGGAAATTCCCAAAACCATCGCGGACAATTGGGACAGCCTCACTTATGGCTCCATGGGGATAATGGGCCTGGACCGTCTGCCAACCCTGGCCCTGGGGGGCTTCACGGTGGATTTTGGCATGAACATCACGGCCCAGTACTACCTGTTGCTGGTCATTATGCTCTTGGCGGCGCTGTTAAATCTGGAGGCCATCAGCTCCAGGTGGGGGTGGACTTTGCGGGCCCTGCGCGAAAACGAAACCGCGGCGACCATGCTCGGCATTGCAGCCAACCGGGAAAGAAGCAAGGCCCTGATACTGAGCTCTTATTTAGCAGGCATCGCCGGCGCCCTTTATGTCCATATCATGGGACTGGTCGAGCCGGCCCTGGTCTTTAACCTGCATCTGTCGGTTCTGCCGCTGATTTTCTGTATCTTCGGTGGCCGCACGAGAACTTGGGGGCCAGTTCTGGGAGCGTTCATCCTCTATCCGGTGGAACAGCTCTTCCTCATGCCCTTACTTCCTATGGGCCATTCTGCTCTTTACGGACTGGTCATCATTTTGACGATATTTTTGTTTCCAAACGGAATTGCTGCATGGCT
>Ga0351889_10087_pt2 | contig 35118 bp, 50 predicted proteins | sample TotcelFGM3001M14_FD_206767 | JGI IMG/M metagenome (GOLD analysis project Ga0351889, IMG submission 206767) | Enriched cells from coal bed in the Powder River Basin, Montana, United States - Total cells FGM rep3 HSBNCT.FGM.300.1.M14 ...
ACCTGCCAGACCCGGCGGGGGGTGTGCGCCAAGTGCTACGGCCGGGACCTGGGACACGGCACCACGGTGTCCATGGGCGAGGCCATCGGCATCCTGGCGGCCCAGAGCATCGGCGAACCCGGCACCCAGCTGACCATGCGGACCTTCCATATCGGCGGCACCGCCTCCCGGCGGGTGGAACAGAGCGTCCACGTGGCCCGGGGCAAGGGCATCGTCCGGTTTGAAAATTTTGTCGATTCCAAGAAAGAAATCCCCTGTCCCATGAAAGCCGCAGTTGACCGGAACGGCAACCACGTAAATCTGAGCCGCCTGGCGGAACTGGTGATCATGACCGACAAGGGGGTGGAGCGGGAACGGTATCCCCTGACCTACGGCGCCCACCTCAATGTGAAAGATGGTGAAGAGGTGGTGGCCGGAAAGATCCTGGCGGATTGGGACCCCTTCACCAACGCCATGCTGACGGAAGTGGGCGGGACCATCAAGTTCGGCGATATTCTGGAAAACCTCACGGTGCAGGAACGGGTGGACCCGGTGACGGGCAAATCCTCCCGCCTGATCGTGGAGAGCAAGGACGCGGAACTGCGCCCCCGCATCTCGGTGAAAAATATAGAGGGCCAGACCGCCCGGATTCCCGGGTCCCCGGCCTCGGCCCGGTACTTCATGCCGGTGGGGGCCATCATCATGGTCAACGAAGGCGATGAGGTGTACCCCGGCGACGTGATCGCCAAGATTCCCCGGGAGACCACCAAGACCAAGGATATCACCGGGGGCCTGCCCCGGGTGGCGGAGCTCTTTGAGGTGCGCAAGCCCAAAGAAACCGCCATCATCAGCGAAATCGGCGGGGTAGTGTCGTTCGGCAAGCACGTCAAGGGGAAACGGAAGATCGTGGTCACCCCGGAGGTGGGGAAACCCAAGGAATACCTGATCCCCAAGGGAAAACACGTGGCCGTGGAGGAAGGGGATTATGTGCTGGCCGGCAACCCCCTGATGGACGGTTCCCCCAACCCGCATGACATTCTCAACATCAGCGGCTTGAAGGACCTGGCCCGCTACCTGGTTGACGAAGTCCAGGAGGTGTACCGGCTCCAGGGCGTCAAGATCAACGACAAGCACATCGAAGTGATCGTGCGCCAGATGCTCAGGCGCATCAAGGTGGTGACCCCGGGGGACACGGAGTTCCTCATGGGCGAGCAGGTGGAGAAATGGGTCTTCGAAGAGCGGAACGACCGGGCCATGGAGCAGGGCAAACAGCCGGCCACGGGCGAGCCGCTGCTCCTGGGCATCACCAAGGCCTCGCTGACCACCGAGAGCTGGATTTCGGCGGCCTCCTTCCAGGAGACCACCAAGGTGCTGGCGGACGCCGCGGTGGCCGGGAAGATCGATCATCTCCGGGGTCTCAAGGAAAATGTGATTATGGGGCGGCTCATCCCGGCGGGGACGGGTCTGGCCCAGTACCGGAACCTGGATATTATGATGAGCGAGGAAGGGGAAGCGGCCCTGCCGCCGCCGGAATCACTCGAGGTGGAGGTGGAGGCGGAGGTCGCGGTCTCGCCTGAACAATAATAGGTTGACAATTGTCAGCCTATTATAATAAAATAATTAATTTTGGTAGCCTTTCAACCGAGCAGTTTGGAGCGGAGCGCGTATGCCTACTATCAGTCAGTTGATTCGCAAGGGCCGGGAGATGCAGAAGAAGCGCACCTCGTGTCCGGCCTTGCAAGCCTGTCCCCAAAAGCGGGGTGTGTGTGTCCGGGTCTATACCACCACGCCCAAAAAGCCCAATTCGGCTTTGCGCAAGGTGGCCCGGGTGCGCCTCACCAACGGCATCGAGGTGACCACCTATATCCCCGGGGTCGGCCACAACCTCCAGGAGCACTCGGTGGTGCTCATCCGGGGCGGCCGGGTCAAGGATTTGCCCGGGGTGCGCTACCATGTCATCCGCGGCACTTTGGACGCCTCCGGAGTTGCCGACCGGCGGCGCGGACGGTCCAAGTACGGGGCCAAGCGGCCTAAATAATGCCGTTTTTGGTTTTTCGTTTTTGGTTTTTGGTGAAAAGCTAAAGCCCAAGACGAAAATCCACTGAAAAACGAAAAACGAAAAACGAGGATTTAAAGATGCCCAGAAAAGGCGGAGTGGTCAAGCGGCCTGTTCCCCGAGACCTGAAATACGACGACGTCCTGGTGAGCCGGTTTATCAACGGCCTGATGGAGCGGGGCAAGAAGAGTACGGCCCAGTGCATCCTTTACAACGCCATGGAGCTTGTGGGTCAACGGGGCAACGACGATCCCCTGAAGCTTTTTCATCAGGCGGTGGAAAACGTCAAGCCTTTGATCGAAGTGAAATCCCGCCGGGTGGGCGGCGCCACGTATCAGGTGCCCATCGAAGTCCGGGCCGACCGGCGCGTCTCCCTGGCCATCCGCTGGATCATCAAGCACTCCAAGGCCAGAAGCGAGAAATCCATGGATGGCAAGCTGGCCGCCGAGCTTTTGGACGCGGCCAACAACCGGGGCACTTCCATCAAGAAGCGGGAAGATACGCACAAGATGGCTGAGGCTAACAAGGCCTTCGCTCACTATAGATGGTAAAAACAACCGTTTTGGGTTTTTCGTTTTTGGTTTTTGGTGAAAAAGAAGAATCGATCCGAAAACAGAAAACGAAAAACGAAGAACGAAAAACGAAAAACGAGTAAATAAATTTGTCTCGACAGACCCCGCTGGACCGGGTACGGAATATTGGGTTTATGGCCCACATCGACGCCGGTAAAACCACCACCACGGAGCGCATCCTCTTTTACACCGGGGTAACGCACCGCTTGGGCGAAGTGCACGACGGCCAGGCCACGATGGACTGGATGGCCCAGGAACAGGAACGCGGCATCACCATCACCAGTGCCGCCACCACCTGCTACTGGAAGGACCATCGCATCAATATCATCGACACGCCGGGGCACGTGGATTTCACCATTGAAGTGGAGCGCTCCCTCAGGGTGCTCGACGGCGTGGTGGCGGTTTTCGATGCGGTGGGCGGCGTGGAGCCGCAGTCTGAGACTGTGTGGCGCCAGGCCGACCGCTACGGCGTGCCCCGGCTGGCCTTCATCAACAAGATGGACCGCGTGGGCGCGGATTTGCCCCGGTGCCTGAAGATGATGCGGGAGCGCCTCAAGGCCACCCCGGTGCTCTTGCAGCTGCCCATGGGGGAAGAAGATAAGTTTCACGGCGTCATCGACCTCGTCAACCTCAAGGCCTTCGTCTATGACGAGATCGGCAAGGGCATGGACTTTGAGGTTCGGGAGATCCCCCCGGCTTACGCCGAAGCCGTGGCCGAGGCGAGGAACGAGATTCTCGAGGCCTTGTCCGAAGTCGATGAGACCATCATGGAGCGCTATCTGGCCGACGAACCGGTGGAGGACAGCCTGATCAAGACGGCGCTCCGGCGGGGCACCATTGGGCTGGAGGTCGTGCCGGTATTGTGCGGCTCGGCCTTCAAGAACAAAGGGGTTCAGGCGCTTCTGGACGCGGTGGTGGCCTACCTGCCGTCGCCCCTGGATGTCCCGCCGGTACAGGGGCTGGACGCCAAGGGCAACGTGGTGGACTGTCCGCCGTCGGATGCGGCGCCGTTGGCGGCCCTGGCCTTCAAGCTGTTGAGCGATCCCTTCATCGGGCATCTGACTTTCCTGCGGATTTATTCCGGGGTGATGACTGCCGGGTCAAGCGTGCTCAACGCCACCAAGGGCGTCAAGGAGCGCATCGGCCGGATCCTCAAGATGCACGCCAACAAGCGGGAAGAGATCAGCGAGGCCTATGCCGGGGACATCGTGGCCCTGGTGGGGCTCAAAAACACCACCACCGGCGACACCCTATCGGATGAGCGCAACCCCGTGGTGCTGGAGACTCTGCATATTCCCCAGCCGGTTATCGATATCGCCATCGAGCCCGCCACCAAGGCGGACCAGGACAAACTGGGAGCCTCTCTGGCCAAGATCGCCGCGGAAGACCCGTCCTTTCGGGTCCACAGCGACACCGACACCGGCCAGACCATCATCTCCGGCATGGGGGAACTCCATCTGGAGATCATTGTCGACCGCCTGATGCGGGAGTTCAAGGTGGATGCCCGGGTGGGCAAGCCCCAGGTGGCCTACCGGGAAACCATTACCGAAGAGGTGGCCAAGGCCGAGGGGAAATTTGTCCGCCAGAGCGGCGGCCGCGGCCAGTACGGGCACGTGCTCCTGGCCCTGAAGCCCCTGCCCACCGGCGGCGGCGTCGTCTTTGTCAATAAAATTGTGGGCGGCTCCGTCCCCAAAGAATATATTGCCCCGGTGGAAAGAGGCGTGCGCGAAGCCGCAGCCACGGGCATCCTGGGCTACCCCATGGTGGACGTGGAAATCGCTCTGATCGACGGCTCCTACCACGAAGTGGACTCCTCGGAACGGTCCTTTCTGATTGCCGGGTCCATCGGCTTCAAAGAAGGCGCCAGACGGGCCAAGCCGGTGCTCCTGGAACCCATCATGGACCTGGAGGTGGTGGCCCCGGAGGATTTTGTGGGCGAGGTCATGGGTGAATTGAACGCCCGGCGGGGCCGGGTGACGGGCATGGAAAACCGGGGCTCGACCCAGATCATTCACGGCCAGGTGCCGCTGGCCACCATGTTCGGCTATGCCACCACGCTCCGGAGCGCCACCCAGGGCCGGGCCACGTTCACCATGCAGTTCGATCATTACGAACCTGTTTCCGCCTCTTTGGCGGAAGAGATCTTAGGCCGGCGCCAAGCCCGGGCATGATCCAGCATAATTAGGAGGGAGTCCTCATGGCCAAGAAGAAGTTTGAGCGCAAGAAGCCGCACGTGAATGTTGGGACGATTGGTCACATCGATCATGGCAAGACGACCTTGACCGCGGCCATCACCAAGCATTTGGCCAAGAAGGGATTGGCGTCCTACGTTCCTTTCGACCAGATCGACAAGGCGCCGGAAGAAAAAGAGCGGGGCATCACCATTGCCCTGGCCCACGTGGAGTACGAGACCGCCAAGCGGCACTACGCCCACGTGGATTGCCCGGGCCACGCCGACTATATCAAGAACATGATCACCGGGGCGGCCCAGATGGACGGGGCGATCCTGGTGGTGGGCGCCGACGACGGTCCCATGCCCCAGACCCGGGAGCACATCCTGTTGGCCCGGCAGGTGGGCGTGCCCTTCATCGTGGTCTTCCTGAACAAGGTCGACCTGGTGGATGACCCGGAACTCATCGAACTGGTGGAACTGGAGCTCAGGGAGCTTTTGTCCAAATACGAATTTCCCGGCGACGACATTCCCATCATCAAGGGCAGCGCCTTGAAGGCCTTGGAGTCGGATGACTTCAACTCCGAGGAAGTGAAGCCTATCTTCGAGCTGATGGACGCCCTGGACAACTATATTCCGGAGCCCATGCGGGACGTGGACAAGCCGTTCCTGATGCCCATCGAGGACGTGTTCACGATTTCGGGCCGGGGCACGGTGGTCACGGGCCGCTGCGAACGCGGCCAGGTCAAGGTGGGCGAGGAAGTGGAGATCGTCGGCTTCGCCCCCACCCAGAAGACGGTGTGCACCGGGGTGGAGATGTTCCGGAAGACCCTGGACTACGGCCAGGCCGGTGACAACGTCGGGCTGCTGCTCCGGGGCATCAAGAAAGACGAAGTGGAGCGGGGCCAGGTGGTGGCCAAGCCCGGGTCCATCAAGCCCCACACCAAATTCAAGGCCGAGGTCTACGTCTTGAACAAGGAAGAGGGCGGGCGGCACACGCCGTTCTTCACCGGCTACCGGCCGCAGTTTTATCTGCGCACCACTGACGTTACCGGGGTGGCGACGCTGCCCGAGGGCGTCGAGATGGTGATGCCCGGTGACAACGTGGCCATGGAAGTGACCCTGATCACCCCGGTGGCCCTGGAGAAAGAACTCCGGTTCGCCATCCGGGAAGGCGGCCGCACCGTGGGCGCCGGCGTGGTGAGCGAGATTGTGGAATAGTTTTTATAAGGACCACAGGCGGGACGCCTGTGCCACTTGAAAATTTGGAATAAGGTTAAAACATGATAACGCCCAAGATTCGCATCCGCTTGCGGTCTTACGACTACAAGTTGCTGGACAAATCGGTGGTGGAGATCGTGGAGACGGCCCGGAGCACCGGCGCCCGAGTGGCGGGACCCATCCCGCTGCCCACGGAGATCAACAAATACACCGTGTTGCGCTCCCCCCACATTGACAAGAAGTCCCGGGAGCAGTTCGAAGTCCGCACTTACAAGCGGCTGATGGACATCCTGGAGCCGACCCAGCAGACCATGGACGCCATCAGTAAGCTGGACCTGGCAGCCGGGGTGGACGTAGAAATAAAAGTTTAAAAGCAGGTGTTAGGTGTCAGGTGCCAGGGACTTTAAATTGGTAACTTTTCTTTATCCCAGAACCTGAAACCTGAAACCTGAAACCTGAGGAGTTAACGATGCCTGGGGGCTTAATCGGCAAAAAATTGGGTATGACCCGGATCTTCGACAACGATGGTCTGGCAGTGCCCGTCACGGTCATCGAAGCCGGTCCGTGCTTTGTGGTGCAGAAAAAGACCGCGGCAAAAGACGGCTACGAGGCCCTGCAGATGGGCTTTGACCGGCGGCCTTTGACCAAGTGCAACAAGCCGGAAAAAGGCCATTGCGAAAAGCACGGCGCCAACAGCGGCTTTAAGAATCTGCGGGAATTCCGGGTGGACGAGGCCTCGGGTTTTGAAGAGGGTCAGGAGATCACCGTGGAGCAATTCGAGATCGGTGACCGGGTGGACGTCATCGGTACCAGCAAGGGCAAGGGGTTTGCCGGCACCATCAAGCGGTGGAACTTCCACCGGGGTCCCATGGGCCACGGTTCCATGTCCCACCGGGCGCCGGGGTCCATCGGCTGCAGCGCCTACCCCTCCCGGGTGGTCAGAGGCAAGAAGATGCCGGGCCAGATGGGGAATGCCCGGGTGACGATGAAAAATCTGGAAGTGGTGGATGTGCGTCCCGAAGAGAACCTCCTGGTGTTGAGAGGGGCCGTTCCCGGCCCGCGCCAGGGCCTGGTGCTCATCCAGAAGGCCGGGTGATCGTATGCCGACAGTAGATATCTATAATATTGCCAAAGAAAAAGTCGGGGAGCTGGACCTCAATGAAGAGATCTTTGGGGTAGAGGTCAAGGGCCACCTGCTTCACGAAGTGGTGACCTGGCAGCTGGCCTGCCGCCGGTCCGGCACCGCCTGTACCAAGACCCGGGGCGAAATCCGGGGCGGCGGGCGCAAACCCTGGCGCCAGAAAGGCACCGGCCGGGCCCGGGTGGGCAGCAGCCGTTCCCCGGTCTGGCGGGGCGGCGGCACCACCTTCGGCCCCAGGCCCCGGAGCTATGCCTATGCGCTTCCCAAACAGGTGCGGCGCCTGGCCTTGAAGATGGCGTTGTCCAGCAAGTTGGCCGAGGGGCAATTGGTGGTGCTGGACGCCTATCCCCACACCACGCCCAAGACCAAAGATTTTGTCAAGGTCATGGAGAATTTCGACCTGAGCAAGGCGTTGTTCGTCACCCCGGATGAAAACCGGGCCCTGGAACTTTCGGCCCGGAATGTCCCGGGGGTCCAGGTGATGCTCCCCATGGGCCTGAACGTTTACGACATCCTGAAATATGAGTACCTGGTGTTGTTGTCCCCGGCACTGGATGCCATCGAAGCGAGGTTGGCCAAATGAAGGCATACCATTATTTGATCAAGGGGCCGATCATTACGGAAAAGACCCACTCTCTTAGGGAAGCGGCCAACAAGCTCACCTTCCGGGTGGCCGTATACGCCAACAAGATCGAGCTTAGGAAGGCCATTGAAGACATCTTCAAGGTCAAGGTTTTGAGAGTCAATACCATCCATTACCAGGGCAAGAAAAAGCGGATGGGCAAGACCCAAGGAACACGCCCCGATTGGAAAAAGGCGGTCGTCACCCTGGCCCCCGGAGAGAAAATCGCCGGGTTCGAAGCGCTTTAAGCCGCGGTCAGGGGTCGGGTTCACCCGAGACCTTGGACTGCCCGGCCGCACGGCCGCAACGATATGCAGCTGAGAATTTAGCGTTAAGGATAACTAGTCATGGCTTTGATTTCCCGAAAACCCACCTCCCCGGGGAGGCGGTTCCAGACGGCGACGGATTTTTCCGAGATCACCCGGAGCGAGCCGGAAAAGAGCCTGGTCAGGCCCCTGAAGAAGACGGGGGGCCGGAACTGTCACGGCCGGATCACCTCCCGCTACATGGGTGGGGGACACAAGCGGCGTTACCGGCTCATCGATTTCAAGCGCAACAAGTTGGAGGTCCCGGCCAAGGTGGCCACCATCGAATACGACCCCAACCGCACGACGCGCATTGCGCTGCTCCATTATGCGGACGGAGAGAAGCGCTACATCCTGGCCCCCAATGACCTGCGGGTAGGGGACACGGTGGTCTCCAGCCCCACGGCGGACATCAAACCGGGGAACACGCTGCCGCTGTCCAACATCCCCAACGGCACCCTGGTCCATAACGTGGAGATGAAGCCGGGTAAGGGCGGGCAGCTGGCCCGGGCTGCGGGTTCCGCGGCGCAGTTGATGGCCAAGGAAGGAAGACAGGCCCACCTGAAACTGCCGTCGGGCGAGGTGCGGATGGTGCCGGTGGACTGCCGGGCCACCATCGGGCAGCTCAGCAACGTGGAGCAGGAAAACGTCAATCTGGGCAAGGCCGGGCGGAAACGCTGGGTCGGCAAGCGGCCCCATGTCCGGGGTGTAGTCATGAACCCGGTGGACCACCCCATGGGGGGCGGCGAAGGCAAGTCCTCGGGCGGCCGTCATCCGTGTACGCCCTGGGGAGTGCCCACTAAGGGATATAAGACCAGAAAGCCCAAAGCCAGCGACCGGTATATCGTTAAACACCGGTCCAAGAAGTAGAGAGGAAGATCGTGGCTCGTTCACTAAAAAAGGGACCCTATGTGCAGGACAGCCTCCAGGCCAAGGTGTATAAGGCCCGGGAGAGCCAGGATCGGCGGGTGATCAAGACCTGGTCGCGGCGGTCCACCATCACTCCGGAATTCATCGGATTAACCCTGGCGGTCCATAACGGCAGGAAGTTCATACCGGTATACGTCACCGAAAACATGGTGGGGCACAAGTTAGGCGAGTTTTCCCCCACCCGGCAGTTCGGTGGCCACGCCGGGGACCGCAAAACCAAGATGGGTAAGAAGTAGCCATGGAAATCAAGGCGAGCGCCAAATATCTGCACATCTCGCCCACCAAGCTGCGGCTGGTGGCCCGGACTCTTCCCGGCAAGAAGGTGGAAGAGGCCTTGGCCATGCTCCGGTTCATGCCGCAACGGGGGGCGCGGCTGGTGCGCAAGGTAGTCATGTCCGCGGTGGCCAATGCCGAGCAGCGGCCCCAGATCGACGTGGATACCCTGGTAATCAAAGGCGTCCAGGTGGATGGCGGCCCCTCCCTCAAACGCTTCCAAGCGCGGGCGATGGGGCGGGTCAACCGCATCCTCAAACGGAGCAGCCATATAACCGTGGTCCTGAAGGAAGGATCCGGCAAATGATTAAAGCAGTAGTCAGTAGTCAGTAGTCAGTTGTTAGTGTCTATTTCTTGGCACTTGGCGGTTTTTGAATACTGCCAACTGACTACTGGCAACTGGGAACTGATATAAGGAGGCATGGATTGGGCCAGAAAGTTCACCCCATCGGTTTCCGTCTGGGGAGCTATCGCAAATGGGATTCCGTTTGGTTCGCCCGGAAGGATTTCGCATCCCTGGTGCTGGAAGACCGCCGGATTCGCGATTTCATCAAGGGCGACAAGGAACTTAAGGGATCCGGGGTCGCCGGATTGGATATCAAGCGGGCGGCCAGCAAGCTGACCATCAAAATCCATACCTCCCGGCCGGGCATGGTTATCGGCCAAAAGGGTAAGAAAATAGAGGATCTGCGCCGCCGGCTGGAAAAATTGGTCGGCCGGGAACTCGTGATCGACGTGCAAGAGGTGCGCAAACCCGAGATCAACGCCCAGCTGGTGGCGGAAAACATCGCCCAGCAACTGGAGCGCCGGGTGTCCTTCCGCCGGGCCATGAAGAAATCGGTGGGTCAGTCCCTGAAGTTCGGGGCCAAGGGCATCAAGATCCGGTGCAAGGGCCGGCTGGCCGGGGCGGAAATCGCCCGGCAGGAAACCTACCGGGAAGGCCGGGTGCCGCTGCACACGCTACGGGCCCAGATCGACTACGGGTTTGCCGAAGCCAAGACCACTTACGGGATCATCGGGGTGAAGACCTGGATCTTCCACGGCGAGATCCTGGGCACCGAAGAAATGGCAACGTTTTAACTGCGGGTTCTGGGTTTTAGGTTCTGGGTTTTGGGTTTGAAACTAAGAGCCGGGATTGTAGGGCAAAACGGACCACGAATCAAGCAGAACGAAAAACACGGTTAATTCCCCCTGCCCCCTGGAAGACGGGGGGTGGTTAAGGAAAAGAACATGCTTAGTCCAAAACGGGTAAAACATCGGAAGGTAATGCGCGGCCGGCGGCGGGGCCAGGCCTCCCGGGGCAATTTTGTGGCCTTCGGGGAGTTCGGTCTCATGGCCGAGGAATGCGGCTGGATCACGGCCCAGCAGATCGAGGCGGCCCGGATCGCCATCACCCGCCACGTCAAACGCGGCGGCCAGGTCTGGATCAGGGTATTTCCGGACAAGCCCTTTACCAAGAAACCGGCGGAGACTCGCATGGGGAAAGGTAAGGGCGGCCCGGAGGGTTGGGTGGCGGTAATCCGGCCCGGCCTGGTCCTCTACGAGATGGCCGGGGTGGACCGGGAAGTGGCCAAAGAAGCCATGCGGCTGGCCTCCCACAAATTGCCCATTCCCACCAAGTTCGTGGAGCGGGAACACCAGCCGGCCGCGGGAGCGAAATCATGAAGGCCGCAGATTTGCGGGATCTGACCCGGGAAGAACTTTTGGCCAAGTTGAAAGAGGTCTCCGAGGAGCTGTTCAACCTCAACTTTCAACATAGCCGGCAGCAACTGGACAACACCGCCCGATTGGGGCAGGCCAGGAAAGACCTGGCCCGGGTCAAGACGGTACTGAGGGGAAAGGCCGGGCAGGAATAGCCTGGGAGGGTTAAGCAGGTATGGAAAAGCAGCGCGGTGTGCGCAAGACCAGGATTGGCAAGGTGGTCAGCGACAAGATGGACAAGACCGTGGTGGTGGAAGTGAAACGCCTGGTGGCCCACCCCCTCTATCATAAGATTATCCGGCGCCGGGCCCGGATCAAGGCCCATGACCCCAATAATTCATGCCAGGTGGGCGATAAGGTGCTCCTGGAAGAGACCCGCCCCATAAGCCGGGACAAACGCTGGCGGGTCAGGGAAGTCCTGGAAAAAGCCCAATAAGTCAAGGGCGTTGAGGATAGAAAGATGATCCAGGTTCAGACACAAATGACAGTGGCGGATAACTCCGGCGCCAAGAAGGTTGCCTGTATCCGGGTCCTGGGAGGCACCAGGAAACGGTATGCCCGGGTGGGGGACATCATTATCGTGGCGGTCAAGGAGGCCATCCCCCACTCCAAGGTGAAAAAGGGCGACGTGATGCGGGCCGTGGTGGTGCGCACCGTGAAAGAGACCCGGCGCCCCGACGGCTCCTACATCCGGTTCGACGATAACTCGGCGGTGCTCATTAACCCCCAGGGCGACCCCATCGGCACCCGCATCTTCGGTCCGGTGGCCCGGGAACTGCGGGCCAAGCGGTTCATGAAGATCATCTCGTTAGCTCCGGAGGTGCTCTAATGACCAAGCCCAAGAAAGTGACCGAGCCCGTCAAGGTCCGGCTGAAGAAGAACGACCTGGTAGAGGTCACCACCGGTAAGGAACAAGGCAAAACCGGCAAGGTTTTGAAGGTGTTCCGGGAAAAGAACCAGGTGCTCATAGAAAAGGTCAACATCATTAAGCGGCACACCCGCCCCAGCCCCACTTCGGGCCAGGGGGGGATCGTGGAAAAGGAAGCTCCGGTGTTCGTTTGCAAGGTGAAGCTGATTTGCCCCAAATGCGCCACCGGCACCCGTATCCGTATGACCGCGACCGGCGAAGGCAAGAAAGCCCGGGTATGTCTGAAATGCAAGGAATTGATTGATGGCTGAAAAGGGATCTGGAAAAGACAAGGGCAAGGCGGCGGCCAAGGGCGCGCCCAAAGGCGCAGCCAAGGGCGTGGATAAAAAGACCGGCAAGGCCGCGGCCGCTCCGGAGGCCAAAGGCGCCGGGAAAGCGGCGCCCCCGCCGGCCTTCAAAGGCACGCCGCGGCTGAAGGACTATTACCGGGACGAGTGTGTCCCCCAAATGATGCAGGAGTTCCGCTATAAGAGCCCCATGCAGGTGCCCAGACTGAAAAAGGTCGTGGTCAACATCGGGCTGGGGGAGGCCATCCAGAACATCAAGCTGCTGGAGTCGGCCTCGGTGGAACTGACTGCCGTCACCGGCCAAAAGCCGGTGGTGACCCGGGCCAAGAAGTCCATCGCCGCCTTCAAGCTAAGGGAAGGCATGCCCATCGGTTGCATGGTGACGCTGCGCCGGAGCCGCATGTACTACTTTCTCGACAAGCTGATGAACGTGGTGCTGCCCCGGGTGCGGGACTTCCGGGGCGTGAGCGAAAAGGCGTTTGACGGCCGGGGCAACTATACCCTGGGCATCAAAGAGCAGATCATCTTTCCGGAGATTGAGTACGACCAGATCGACAAGGTCAGGGGCATGAACATTACCATAGTCACCAGCGCCCCCACCGATGAAGAAGGGAAATTCTTGTTAAAACTACTGGGTATGCCCTTCAGGAGATAAGGATGGCCAAGAAATCGTTAATAGCCAAGGCAACGCGCGAGCCCAAATATCCGGTGCAGAAATACAACCGCTGTCCCGTGTGCGGCCGTCCCCGGGCCTTTCTCCGGCGGTTCGGCGTTTGCCGCATCTGTTTTCGCAACATGGCCCTCAAGGGAGAGATTCCCGGGGTCACTAAATCCAGCTGGTAGGGCACATTATGAGCATGACCGATCCCATCGCCGATATGTTGACCCGGATTCGCAATGCCGGGGGGGCGCGGTTCGACAAGGTTGACATTCCTGCCTCCCGTATGAAGATCAACCTGGCGCGCATCCTTAAAGAAGAAGGGTTTATTAAAAACTACAAGGTCATCAAAGATAATCGCCAGGGCATCCTGCGCGTCTACCTCCGGTATGCCGACCATCAGTCACCGCTCATCCAGGGGCTGAAACGGGTCAGCAAACCCGGTTGCCGGGTATATACCGGCCATGCCGAGCTTCCCAAGGTACGGGGAGGTTTGGGGGTGGCGGTCATTTCGACCTCCCAGGGGGTCATCACCGACCGCCAGGCCCGCAAGCTGAACGTGGGCGGCGAGGTCTTGTGCGAGATCTGGTAAGGGTAAGCTTATGAGCCGCATCGGAAAAAAACCGGTACCTTTGCCCCAAGGGGTGAAGGTCAAGATGGAAGAAGGCAAGTTGATGGTCACCGGACCGCGGGGGACGCTGAGCCAGTTGATGCCGCCCCGGGTCCACGTCAACATCGGGGCCCAGGAGATCACCCTGGAACCCCAGGATGACAGCCGGCTGAGCCGGTCCTACTGGGGCCTGGCCCGCACCCTGGCGGCCAACCTGGTCACCGGCACCACCGATGGGTTCACCCGGGTTTTGGAACTGGTGGGCACCGGCTACAAGGTGGAAGCCAAGGGCGACATGCTGGTGTTCAACATCGGCTACTCCAATCCCGTGGAGTTTCCCCTGCCCAAAGGGATCACGGCCAAGGTGGAAAAGGCCAACCGCATCGAATTTACCGGCGCCAACAAAGAGGTCCTGGGACAGACGGTGGCGGTGATTCGGCGGCTCAGGCCACCCGACCCCTATAAAGGCAAGGGGATCAGGTATGCCGGGGAAGTGATCCGGCGCAAGGTGGGCAAGGCCGGCGGCCGTTAAAGGAGAATGTGACATGAAATCCAAGGAAACGGCGCGGCTGAAACGGAAACAGCGGATCAAGAAGAAAATCGGCGGCGGGGAGCGGTTCCGCCTCTCGGTCTTCCGCAGTTGCAAACATATTTATGCCCAGATCGTTGACGATGGCAAAGGCCAGACGTTGGCGGCAGCCTCCACCCTGAGCGGCGAGTTGAAGGACCAGTTGAGCGGTTTGAAGAAGTCCGACGCGGCCAAGGCCGTGGGCAAGCTCCTGGCGGCCAAGGCCAAGGCTCAGGGCATTGACAAAGTAGTCTTCGACCGCAACGGATTTCTCTACCACGGCCGGATTAAGGCCATGGCGGATAGCTGCCGGGAACACGGTCTGATTTTTTAGGTGAAGTGAGCAGTAAGCAGTGAGCAGTATGCTCACCGCTTGCGAGAAAAGGAGAACAGCTTGTTCGACTCAGATGCAGCGGAGCAGTTAACCGATAAAGTGGTGAGCATCAATCGCGTCGCCAAGGTAGTCAAGGGCGGGCGCCGCTTTCGCTTCAGCGCCATTGTGGTGGTAGGTGACGGCGCCGGGAGCGTGGGTGCGGGCCTGGGTAAGGCCCATGAAGTCCCCGAAGCCATTCGCAAGGCGGTGGAACAGGCCAAAAAGTCCATGATCACGATCCCCATTCTCAACAACACTATTCCTTATACAGTGGTGGGTGAGTTCGGGGCCGGCCGGGTCCTCTTAAAACCGGCCTCGGAAGGCACCGGCGTCATCGCCGGCGGCCCCGTGCGGGCGGTGGTGGAAGTGGCGGGGATTAAAAACGTCCTCACCAAGTGTTTGGGCTCCCACAACCCGCATAACGCCGTGAAAGCCACCATGGTGGCCTTGCAGATGCTGGCGTCCCCGGATGCCGTGGCGGCCAGGCGTAACCGGCCCCTGGCGGAAATACTGGGGTAGCTGTTAGCTGTTAGCAGTTAGCAGTTAGCAGTTAGGTTTAGGTTGACTACTCATTGGAATGGATAAGCGCTCATTGCAGCAACGAAAATGAGGCAATTGTTTATGGCAATTAGCTTGTTGCTTGAGGGTTTTTGCTAACAGCTAACAGCTAACAGCTAATTGCTAATTGCTAACTGCTAAGGAACGACCATGATTCTCGAAATAACCTTGACAAAAAGTCCCATCGGCCGGCCGCCGAAGCACCGTCTGACCCTGAAGTCTCTGGGGCTGACCCGCTTACAGAAAACGGTGCGGCACCGGGAAACTCCGGCGATTTTGGGGATGGTGCGCCAGGTGGAGCATCTCCTCCAGGTTCGCCAGGTCCCCGAAGGAGAATAGCAGATGCGTCTTTCTGAACTTTCGCCCAGCCCGGGGTCCAAACAGAAAAAGAAACGGGTCGGCCGCGGCCCCGGTTCCGGTTGGGGCAAAACCGCGGGCCGAGGCTTCAAGGGGCAGAACTCCCGCGCCGGCGGCGGCACCAGGCCAGGGTTTGAGGGCGGCCAGATGCCCTTGGTGCGGCGGATTCCCAAGCGCGGCTTCAACAACATATTCCGGCAAACCTGGACCATCGTCAATCTGCGCGACCTTAACCGGTTTCCGGCCGAGGCGGTAGTAGACAAAGATGCCTTACTGGAAGCCGGGCTGGTGAAAAGCCGGGTCAAGCGCATCAAACTTTTGGGCCAGGGTGAAGTGACCGTGCCCCTGGTGGTTAAGGTGCAGGCGGTGAGTTCCCAGGCCCGGAGCCAGATCGAAGCAGCCGGAGGGCGGGTGGAGGTCATTTAAGTGTCGGCGTTCGCCAGCATTGCCAAGATCCCCGAACTGAAACGCCGCATCATCTTTACCCTGTTGATGCTGGCGGTTTATCGCCTGGGCTGCCAGATCCCCACCCCGGGGATCGATGCGGACGCCCTGATGCAGTTTTTTGCGGCCCAACGGGGAACGATCTTCGGGTTATTCGATATGTTCTCCGGCGGCGCCCTGGAGCGCATGAGCGTCTTCGCCCTGGGGATCATGCCCTATATCAGCGCCGCCATCATCATCGAGCTCCTCAAGGTGGTGATTCCAGGCCTGGAGAAGCTGTATAAAGAAGGGGAGTCGGGCCAGAAGAAAATCAAGCAGTACACCCGGTACGGTACCGTGGTCATCGCCGCCGTCCAGGGGATCGGGATTGCCGTGGGCCTGGAGAGCATGACCGCCGGGGCCGGCCACCAGACGGTGGTTTTGCATCCCGGCTGGGCCTTCCGCCTGATGACGGTGCTCACCCTGACCTCGGGCACTGCGTTCATCATGTGGCTGGGTGAAATGATCACCGAGCGGGGCATCGGCAACGGCATTTCGCTCATCATCTTTGCCGGGATCGTGGCCCGGATGCCTTCGGCCCTGATCAATACCTTCAGCTTGATCAAGTCTGGTGAGATCATGCCAGTCCTGATGATCATCCTGATGGTCGTGATGGTCGTGGTGGTGGGATTCATCGTCTTTGTGGAGCGGGGTCAGCGGCGCATTCAGGTCCAGTACGCCCGCCGGGTGGTGGGGCGCAAAATGTACGGCGGCCAGACCACCTTCCTGCCCCTGAAGGTGAACACCGCCGGGGTCATTCCCCCCATCTTCGCATCGTCGCTGTTGATGTTTCCGGCCACGGTGGCCAGTTTCGTCAGCAATGAGTGGGTGAAATGGGCTGCGGACGCCATGTCTCCCGGGGGCGGGATGCACGATTTAGTCTACGTCGCCCTCATCGTTTTTTTCTGTTATTTCTATACTGCGGTGACTTTTAACCCGGTGGATGTGGCGGATAATTTGAGAAAGTGGGGCGGCTATGTGCCGGGCCTGCGGCCGGGGAAACCCACCGCGGAATATATCGACCGCATCCTGACCCGCATCACTTTGGGGGGCGCCATTTATGTCTCGGCAGTCTGCGTGCTGCCCTCCATGCTGATCCATAAGTTCAATGTGCCCTTTTATTTCGGGGGTACGGCCCTGCTGATCGTAGTCGGGGTGGCCATGGACACCATGAGCCAGATCGAATCGCATCTGCTCACCCGCCATTACGAGGGGTTTACCAAAAAACGCATGAGCCGGGTACGGCGCTGATCTCAAGAAGGAGGAAGCTATGAATCTGATCCTGTTGGGCGGCCCAGGTGCGGGCAAAGGTACGCAAGCCAAGAAACTCATCGACAAGTTCAATATCCCTCAGATCTCCACCGGCGACATCCTCCGGGCGGCAGTGAAGGAAGGGACCGAAATGGGCAAGAAGGCCCAGGAGTGCATGAATGCCGGAACCCTGGTCCCCGATGAAGTGGTCATCGGGATCATCAAAGACCGGCTGGCCCAGCCTGATTGCAAAAAGGGATTCATCCTGGACGGTTTTCCCCGGACAGTGCCCCAGGCCGAAGCCCTGGACAAGGTGCTGGCGGGGTTGGGCACCAGGATCGACCACGTAGTCAGCATCGACGTGGACGAAGAAGCGCTGGTGACTCGCCTCACCGGGCGGCGCACCTGCAAAGATGGCGCCTGCGGCCAGATGTTCCATGTTAAGTTTAGCCCCGCCAAGAAAGAAGGCGTGTGTGACAAATGCGGCGGCGAACTCTACCAGCGGGACGACGACAACGAAACCACCGTGCGCTCTCGCCTGGCCACCTATAACCAGGCCACCGCGCCGTTGATCGGCTACTACTCCAAGCAAGGCCTGGTGCGGCCCATTAAGGGCGTGGGGGGCATCGACGACATCTTTAACCAGATCGTGGGCATCGTTTCGGGAGCCGGCTGTAGCTGCGGCTGCAAGCACTGATCCGCATAGATGATTCTGCTTAAATCCCTCCAGGAAATCGCCAGGATGGAGGTGGCCAACCGCATCGTGGCCGAAATCCTGGAGGGGGTGAAAGAAAAGGTCCAAGCCGGGATCGAAACCCGGGAACTCGATGAACTGGCGGAAGAAATGTGCCGCCAGCGCCGGGTGAAGCCGGCCTTCAAGGGCTATCGCGGCTATCCCCGGTCCATCTGCGTGTCGGTGAACGAGGAGGTGGTCCACGGGATTCCCGGGCCCCGCCGCCTCAAAGCCGGGGACGTGGTGAGCCTGGATTTCGGGGTGAAGTACGAAGGTTTCTACGGGGATGCCGCCATCACCGTGGGCGTGGGGGACGTAGGCGAAAAGGCCCGGGCCCTGATCGCGGCCACAGAGGAATCCCTGTACGCCGGTATCGCTCAAGTCAAGGCGGGCCAGCGCCTGTCGGACATCTCCCACGCGGTGCAGACCGTGGTGGAAGGCGCCGGGTACGGGGTCATCCGGGAGTTTGTGGGCCACGGCATCGGCCGGTCGCTCCACGAAGACCCGCAGATCCCAAATTTCGGTCCGCCCGGGCGGGGGCCGGCGCTGCAGGTGGGGATGACCTTTGCCATAGAACCCATGACTTCGATGGGTTCCTGGAAGGTGCGGATTTTGCAGGATGGCTGGACCGCCATCACCCAGGACGGGTCTTGTGCGGCGCATTTTGAACACAGCGTAGCGTTGACGGAGAACGGTGTCTTGATTTTGAGCCGGCTCTAAGTTATATTTTAATAACCATTTGAAATAACTATAAAGATACGGTAGATGCCTAAAGAAGACGCCATAGAAGTCGAAGGGACGGTGGTTGAGCCTCTCCCCAACGCCATGTTTCGGGTGGAACTGCCGAACGGGCATAAGGTCCTGGCTCACATTTCCGGGAAGATGCGGATGCACTACATCAAGATTCTTCCGGGAGATAAGGTTATTCTGGAATTGTCGCCCTATGACCTGAGTCGAGGGCGCATAGTCTACCGGGTCAGATAGGAAAATACCATGAAAGTTAGAGCCTCAGTCAAACGAATGTGCGCCAAGTGCAAGATTATTCGCCGCAAACGCGTGGTGCGGGTGATCTGTGAAAATCCCAAGCATAAGCAGCGTCAAGGCTAAAGGGAGGTAAGGAATTGGCCAGAATCGCCGGGATCGATTTACCCCGAAACAAGAGAATCGAGATCGCCTTAACCTATATTTTCGGCATCGGGCACAGTACCGCGACACGGGTGCTCCAGGAAGCGAAGGTGGAACCCAGCACCAAGACGTCCGACCTCACCGACGCCGAAATCACCGGTATTCGCCAGGTGATTGATCATACCTGCAAGGTTGAAGGGGATCTCCGCCGGGAAGTCTCCATGAATATCAAGCGCCTGATGGATCTGGGGTGCTACCGTGGCCTCAGGCATCGCAGGAGCCTGCCGGTCCGGGGACAGCGGACCCATACGAACGCCCGTACCCGCAAAGGCCCGCGGCGCAGCGTCGTGGGCAAACGGAAGAAGGCTTAAGGAGGGGCGATGGCCAAAGCGCAGACACGCACCAAGAAGAAAAAAGAAAAGAAGAATATCCCCACGGGGGTGGCTCATATCAAGGCCACGTTCAACAACACCCTGGTGACCATCACCGATCCGGCCGGTAACGTGGTGTCGTGGTCCTCGGCGGGGGTTCAGGGGTTCAAGGGTTCCCGGAAGGGGACGCCCTTTGCGGCCCAGCTGGCGGCCCAGGATGCGGCCCGTAAGGCCATGGACCACGGTATGCGGAATGTGGATGTTTTTGTCAAGGGGCCGGGAGCGGGCCGGGAGGCCGCCCTCAGGGCCCTACAGGCCGCCGGCCTGGGTGTCAACCTGATTCGGGATGTCAGCCCCATTCCCCACAATGGCTGCCGCCCCCCCAAACGTCGTCGGGTTTAACTGGAGAGGTGATCGATAGTGGCTAGATATGTGGGACCGGATTGCCGGCTTTGCCGCCGGGAGGGCATGCAGCTTTATCTCAAAGGAGACCGCTGTTACACGGATAAATGCGCCATCGAGCGGCGTCATTATCCGCCGGGGCAGCACGGCCAGCGCCGGAGCAAACTTTCGGACTACGGCGCCCAGCTCCGTGAGAAGCAAAAGGTCAAACGCATTTACGGCGTGTTGGAAAAACAATTCAGCAGTTATTTTGAGAAAGCCGAACGCCAGAAAGGGGTCACGGGCACCAACCTGTTGATTTTTCTGGAAAGGCGTTTGGATAACATAGTTTACCGGTTGGGGTTCGCCAACTCTCGGACCCAGGCCCGGCAATTGGTGCGGCATAACTTTTTCCAGGTAAACGGCACCAGGGTAAATCTCCCTTCATTTCTGGTCAAGACCGGAGATGTGATCGTGGTAACGGAGAAAGGCCGTAACCTGGCGTTGATTCGCGATGCCATGGAGGCAGTGGCCAGGCGTGGTTGTCCCCCCTGGCTGGAGTTCAACAAGGAAGAGGCCCAAGGACGGGTGGTTATGTTTCCCACACGGGAAGATATCACCATGCCGATCCAAGAGCATCTCATCGTGGAGCTTTATTCCAAATAGCATCATGAGCCTTTATGTTCCCAAACTCTCTCCGGCGGCCAACCTGGCGCGGGGGAGACAGATTTTTGTCAAGCCGGCCAAGACCGGCTAGAATTGCGGGACATAAACGTCCTAGTAGTTTTCTAGAGGAGCCATGATCTACAAAAATTGGACCGATATTATTAAGCCCAAACGGCTGGAAGTTGATAGTGAGACCCATAGCCGGTTTTATGGCAAGTTCGCCTGCGAGCCCCTGGAACGCGGCTTCGGCACCACCTTGGGGAACGCCCTGAGACGGGTCTTGCTTTCCTCCCTGCGGGGATCGGCCATCACTGCGGTCCGCATCAAGGATGTCTATCACGAATTTTCAGCCATCCCCGGGGTGTTGGAAGATGTCACCGAGATTCTGCTTAATCTGAAACAGGTGCGTTTGAAGATACTCTCCGAAGGGACCAGGATGCTGCACCTGGAGGCCAATAAACCGGGGGAACTCAAAGCCGGGGACATCCAGACGGATGGCATGGTGGAGATCCTCAACCCCGAGCATCACATTGCCACCCTGGGGGCGGACGGCGAACTGGCGATGGAGATGACGGTCAAAAGCGGCAAGGGGTTTGTGCCCGCCGAGGCCAATAAAGACGAAGACCAGGCCATCGGCTATATTCCCCTGGACGCCAGCTTTGCACCGGTGCGCAAGGTCAATTACCTGGTGACTCAGGCCCGGGTGGGGCAGCGGACCGACTATGACAAGCTCACCCTTGAGGTGTGGACTGACGGCAGCATCACCCCGGAAAACTCCATCGCCTACGCCTCCAAGATTCTCAAAGAACACCTGAGCATGTTCATCAACTTCGAAGAGGAACCGGCGGGACTGGAAGAGAAGTCCACGGACGAGCCGCCGACCTTTAACGAGAACCTCTATCGCAGTGTCAATGAACTGGAGTTGTCGGTGCGGGCCGCCAACTGTTTGAGGAATGCCACTATCCGCTATATCGGCGAATTGGTCCAGAAGACCGAGCAAGAGATGCTGAAGACCAAAAATTTCGGCCGCAAGTCCCTCAACGAGATCAAAGAGATACTCACTGAGATGGGGTTGCATCTGGGGATGAAGCTCGAAAGCTTCTCACCCCCTGATCAGATGCCGGAAAGGAAGGAAGACGTCGCATGAGACACTTAAAGGCTGGCAGGCGCCTGGGCCGGACCACGGAACATCGCCTGGCCATGCTCCGAAATTTGGTGACCGCGCTGTTGGAAAAGGAGCGGGTAGAAACCACCCGGGCCAAGGCCAAGGAGGCCCGCATGTGGGCCGAGAAGGTCATTACCCTGGCCAAACGGGGCGATTTGCACGCCCGGCGCCTGACCCTGGCGGTGGTGCGCTCCAAGAAGGTGGTGGCTAAACTTTTTACGGAATTGCGGGAGCGTTATCAGGACCGTCCCGGGGGCTATACCCGGATTATCCCTCTGGGGCTGAGGCTGGGCGATGGGTCTCCCATGTCCATCCTGGAACTGGTGGATCGCCCCGAAACTCTCCCTAAGGCTAAAAAGAAGAAGGCCGCGGAAGGCTAAGTTTTTTTCCCATCAGGGGGCAGGGGATGGTATGAGGCCCCCTGTCCCCTGGGGTTTTTCCCGGGGCCTGTCCCGGGGGGGCGCTTAACCCCGGAATCACCGCCTGGGCCCAGGCCCGGGTATTTTTATGCCCCCCACCGGAAGTCCGTCCCGGGGTTGGGCAGCCTGCCGGGCTTAGGAAGTTAGTCTAATAACTTATTGATATCATTGTAAATATAAAAAAATCTCTTACTGAGCGCAAAAAAAGGGGTTGACATCCTAGGTTCCTTATATTAATGTGCACCAAAATGAATAGGTACTTCTACCTAATTTGGCCTGGGTAAAACTACCATATCAACCTAAGCAAGATCATCTAACCCAGAAAGGAATGCTCGGCGGCGGAAATAATTGAGCATTGCCGGCCAAGTGACCGGAGCTAAAAAATGGTTTTAGTTCCCTTCAGGATTGTCCCATAACAAAGGAGGTTCTGGATGGTGAATCGGATATTGTTAAGCGCGGCAATAACCTTAGCGTTAACTTTTTCCCCCAACCTGGCTTTTTCAGTCCCCACCAAGACGGTAAAAAAGAAAACCACCAAGTCACCCGAAAAGGTGGCTAAAAAGAGCACAACCACCAAAAAATCGAAGTCAACCAGGCGGACCCGTTCGTACCAGTCGCGCGACGAGGACGTGGTGGAATCGTCCATGGTTCCCAGTTATCCCGAGCGGCGCACCGTAACGGAAACCGCGCCTTTGATGAAGGTTACCCCCCAGCGGGACGGGAAATTTGTCCTGGAGCCGCTCACGCCCAAGAAGCCCGGGAGCCCCCCCATTACCCAGCCGGCCAAGCAAGAGGCCAAGGACGATCGCGTCTCTTCGGCCCCTCCCAAATACAACACCTTTGAACCCTGGAATTTCTCCGAGCTGATCTTGAGCCGGGCCAACGCCTATAAACATGCTCCCTATGCCCGGGGGGCTTCCCTGGCGAACAGTTCGGCCACGGATTGCTCCGGGTTTGTCCAGTTCATCTATCATGGGTTTAAGATCGACCTGCCCCGCTCCAGCGCCGAACAGGCCCAGGTGGGGAAGGTTGTGACTCGGCAAATGGATTTTTCCAAACTGCTTCCAGGGGATCTGCTTTTCTTCCGCCGGGGCGGCCCGGTGGGACATGCGGGCATCTACCTGGGCGAAGGGAAGATGATCCACGCCTCCAACCATCGCTACGGCGTGACCGTCACTGACCTGCGGCAACCCTACTACGAAGGGACGTTCGAGGTGGCCAAACGGGTGTTTGAGGTGAAGTACCCCCAATAATCTAGTTCTTAAAGAGATTTTCTGCTGACACCGTTTTTGCGTCAATAGTATTAGATTCACTGGCCCAGGCCGGTCTGCCGACCCTGCGGGTTTTGGGGCGGCAAAAGACCGGGTTACCTGGGCCAGATTGGTTTTTCGGGGCTTTGCACCAATTGCTTGATTTATCGATTTATTTTCAGTACAAATAATAATTATTATTTTGGGCTGGCCGCCCTCCCCGGGGAGGCGGGACCGGCCAGCCGGGATCAACGCGGTGCGAGGGGGGGGATGGAGGACTGCGCCTCACTTGAAAAGTGGGAAGAGCGCCTGATAGAGCGCTATCCCATGCTCCGATATTTCATGACCCGCTCCTTCGGGGTCGAAATCGAGTTTTTCGGGCTGAAATACAGCGTCTCCGCCGGGGACCGGGATATCATTCCGCCTTACAAAATCATGAACCGCACCGCGGACGGGGTCTTGTTGCCCCGGGCATTTCAAGAGCGGGGCATGATCTTGAACGGATTTTCGCCCTCCGAGCCTCCTTACGAGGCCTGGTCCTTTGTGCTGGACGACTCCATCAAGGGGGCCGGAGGGGCTGAACTGGTGAGCCCCATTCTCTCGGGCGTTAAGGGGCTGGCCCAGCTCTATAAGGCTATCAATTTGCTCCAGGAATTCCCGGAAATCCTGGTGAACGAAACCTGCGGTTTCCACGTCCACCACGGGGTCGACCCGGAGAAGTTCGGTAATCGCGAACTCTTCCAGTTGCTCCGGATAGTGGCGATATTTGAGAATTACATCTTTCATTTGCTGCCCGAATCCCGGCGCGGCGCCGAGACCTGCCGGCCCCTGGAAATTGATCTCTATGAGTGGTTCCGGCGTAACGGCTCCAAACGGGAGGTACCCCTGGTGAAAAACCTCTGGTATACCCCCGAGAACCGGGATGACGCCAAGACGTCGCAGCAGCGCCGGCTGCATCCTACCCGCTACCACGGCCTCAATCTGCATTCTTACTGGTATCGGGGCACCGTCGAATTTCGCTATTTTCCTTCCGTGCTGGACCAGCCGGAGGAGCTGATGCAGTGGATTATCTTCACCCAGTTTCTGGTGGAATGGGGCGCCGGGCGCCGGCCGGAATTGGATTATGTTGCCAAGCCCAACAAGTGGTTAAATACGCTCTACAAGATCTACCTGGGGACCGGCATGATGGACCACATCCGATTCCCCGGGGGACCGGAAGGAAAGAAGGCTGAACTATGACCACCTCTGGATTGCAGACCCACGATTTCTTGACGCGCTTGCAGAAGGCGGGGGATAGCCTGCCGCCTTTGTTACTGGAATTGGCCGCGGTGATGCGGCGAATGGTTGAGGAGATCGAGCGGCCCCAACTGGCGGACATCGAGGCCTTGCAGGCGGAATTGCGGCGCTTGATCGGCGACCCTCAGCGTCTGCGGGACATCTGCGGCGCCGAGGGTCAGCTCTGCCCCCAATGCCCGTTTGGGGCCTACCTGCCTTCCGGGTTCCCCTATGCCTCGGAGAAACAGGCCCTGTGCCTGCCCTGGATCGTCATCGTCCACCCCCAGCCCGCCGCGCCTCCCTCTGAGCCTGCCGTTCAATAAATACTTACCGTAGTTTTATAGCAGGTTCGTGTTGTAGGGGCGGGTTTGAAACCCGCCCCTACTGGTGATACCAAGTTGAGACCTCTGCGAAAGTCTCTGACTCTTTTCCCCGAATCAAAATGTGGCGTAGGCGCCCTCGCCTGCGCCTAAATACAGTATGGACAGCCGAGGGCGGCTATCCTACATGAGACTTTCGCAGAGGTCTCAAGTTCCAATCAAAAAACAATTCATGGTAGGCGCAGGCTTTAGCCTGCGCCGGCACAGGCGAGACGCCTGTGCCACCAAATAATATCTCTTTGATAGCGACTTTGGATTTACGCCGGCGCAGCGATGTCCCGGGTCCCCAGGAAGGTGTGCAGATCCTGGACTACGGGGGCGGCCGGGTCGGCCGGAAGGTCCCAGAGCACGATGAGCATGGCCCCCATAACCCCATCTCCCCAGGAGCAGCTGCATTTAACCGTAGGCGTCAGGCGCGGCGGTCCTAAGATTTCCGTTATCCGGGCGATGAATTCCCGTCCCTGGGTGGAGGCCGGCACGTTTAAAGAGACCTGGTCGCGGTAAAGGGTGAGAGAGAATTCCACCTCGCCGTCGGCCTCGGCGTGATCGTCCCGGCGGGCGCGGCCTTCCACCATGCCCACCTTGCGGCGCTGTTCCTGGTTGTCGATGGCGATGTGCCACTCTTGAGACACCCGGGCTCCTTTATTCGGTCGGCAAGGTCTGATGCTAAAATCGAGTTGCTTTCAAAGAGTTCGTCCCTCGTTCCCAAGCGGGCTTGGGAACCAGCCGTTTATGGGCCTCCGGCCCACCCAAAACCATGAAACTGGCGGCACAGGCTTTCCATCCTATGCCTGGACACCCGAGGGCGGGTCTCCTACACTTTCAGAGCAGAAAAGGCGTTGAGCAAAACCCGAGGCGACTTGCCGGCATAACCCTCAGACGCACCGGCGCCTGGCGTTTGTCCCCCCGGCATCCGCCGTTACTTTTCCAAGAAAAACATCCGCCGCCAGAGGTTGTCGCCTGCCAAGGCGTGCAAGATCACCGCGCTCACATGGATGCCAAGAAAGGCGAGGAGGAGCCCCAGGCCGGGTTCGTGCATTTCCTTGATGACGTAAGCGAATCCGGCGGCCTTGGCCCCCGGAGTAAGCCAGAGGGCCATGCAGCTGCCGGTCAGCGCCATCCAGGCAAAGACTGCCAGGCCGAAGGCCTGGACCACCCCGGCCAACCCCTGATGCGAGGCCCGCTCCGGGAGCTTCAGCCTCAGGAGGGACAGACAGTCTTCCTTGGCCAGCTTGAGCCGTTCCGGGGTGTAAGGCACCCACTGGTCGAACCGGGCCTCCCGGGGGCCAAAAAACCCGTGCCAGATTCGCCAGGCCATGAAAAAGGCCAGGGTCAGACCCAGCCATTTGTGGACACTGAATCCCAGGTGGTGAGCCCGTTTATAGTCACCGGCCCACAGGCCCGTTATCAGGGCCAGGATGCCGAACACGGTTAACCCTAAATGGATGAACCGGGTGAGGTCATCCAGGCCGTTTCTTTCGATGGGTTGTGGCGCTTCAGTCATAACCGATCTCCTGCTTAACAAAGCCCTTCCCCGCGCCGGTCTGTGGACGGGTGCCGCATCGTAAAAACGCCGTGGTCAACTCAGACCAGCTCTTTTAACCGGGCGGCAAAGCCCGGGAGTTGCAAGGCCTCGTCAACCCTTCCCAACCCCATCAGGGCGAAGCCTTTCCCCATCATGGCTTCCAACAGGTCCGGGGCCACCTTGAGGATCCGGTTAAAAATCTCCAGGGCTTCGTCATAGTGCGACAGCTCCGTCAGGGTAGTGGCCTTATAGACCAGGGCTTCTACGTTGGCCGGGTCCAGCATCAAGGCCATGTTGTAGCATTCCAGGGCCTTCTCCGGGCGGCCGGCCTCAGACAGCATCCGGGCTGCGTCCAGGTAGGGCTGGCGGGGGTCTTCCTCCACTCCCTTCCGGGTCTCGATATAGGCGTTAAGTATATGGTCGCCGCCGTCCGAAAAGGCCGGCATACCGTGCCCGGGGAGGAGGAAATCCACCTCGTAGGGCACCAGGCGGGCTAAAGAGGCCACCTGTTGGTCCATATTACCCAACTGCTTATCGGCGTCGGACAGGATGTTTTCCGTGGGACTGCTGGGGAAGGCGGTATCGCCGGAGAAAAGAATGCGATTGTGGTGCTCGTAAAGACAGATGTCACCCTTGGTATGGCCGGGAGTGGGGATGACCTCCAGGAGATAGGGCCCCACCGGGATGCGTTCGCCGCCCCGCAACATCACCACCTGGTCGATGCGGCCGGATTTTTCCATGATTTGCATGAACGGGACGTTGCGAAAATTGATATACGGCAGGGTGTCCATGTGGCCGTAGACCTTGGGCTTGGACCAGTCGAAGAGTTCGCCCATGCCCCCCACGTGATCGAAGTGACAATGGGTAATGAAGAGTTGTTCCAGGAGGGAGATATCGAACTCCTGGCTCAATTCGTGGAGCATGCCGTAATAGTTGCCGGCGTCGATGAGGGTGCGGCCCTCGTTCAAGACATAGACATTGCAGCTCATGCCGGCTTCTTCCACCCACCAGATACCCTCAAGCTTCGGGTCGTATTCGCCCAGATGGATCATTGCTCCTCCGATGCTTTTCTATCTCATGCAAAACCGCACTGGCGTCAAGACAGTAACCGCTGCCCCCGGCTGTTCTTTACCCAATATCCGTGGTGAGGGCGCCCGCCTTTCATTGTGGCCGTTTTTGCCAATCGCCGGTTTTTGCTGATTGCTGAAAGCTGATCGCTGATAGCTATTTTTCCAGAGATTGGCCCATAATCTCTTCCAGGCGCCGGAGCATGGCCGGGCGCCCGTCGGCCGGAAAGCGCCATTCCACCAGCAACAAGGCGCCTTCTTCCTCATCCTGGCGGCCGCCCACCTGGGTCCGGGGCGGCTCCTCCGACGCGCCCAACTGCTCGAATAGATAGTCCAGCAGGCGCTCGCCGTCAAAGTCCCGGCTCACTTCCAGGGAGAGGTGAGTGGGGCCGACCACGGCATAAAAGTAGAGTGCATCATAATAAGGCCGCTCATAGGGCGGGGAAACGTGACCTTCTAAAATGAGACGGCGAGGACGGGCTTCCACCTGCAGAATGGTAAATTTCCAGTCTTTATGGACATTTGCCGTCGTTGACATCGTTAAAAGTATACCTGCTTTGGGGCCGGATGTCAAACCGGGCGGGGACTATTTATCACAGGGTGGCTCTTGATTATTGCGGATAAAGTCCGGCTCAAGGTAACGAAGCTGGCGGAGGATCGACTTATATTACACCAACGATCATTTCCTCACGGACCCGGCGAAGGATGAAAAATGGCTATTGTCGGTGGGGGGGCCGTCCCTGGCCGCCTCTGGCTGGCGGGCACGTAGGCCCGCCCCACCGAGCTATTTTCATATAAACGTGTGATCATACAGGTAATTTATCTTCTGCAGGGGCGGACCTATGTTTCCGCCCTCAGGTTGAGTGCCCACGCGGGTACTCCCCTGAGATATGCCCCGGTCGAGTTGTGACCGCGGCAGTTTATCCCAACCGGCACAGGCGGCGAAAGTTGTCCCCCAGGATGGCCCGAGTCTGGGATCCAGGCAGGTTGAGGCGGAGGATTTTGTCCAACTCGGCCGCGGGGGCGCCGAAGGGGTAGTCGCTGCCAAACAGCAGACGATCAGCGCCGAGGCGCCGGATGAAGTCCTTGATCTCCGGCAGCGCCGCCAGGGCGGTGTCGGCAAAGACCTGCGGGCGGCGCCACACCCCGGCTCGGTCCAGGGCCACATAGCCGCCGCTCAACCCCCCCAGGTGGGGGATGATCACCGGCAGGTCCGGAGCCAGTTCCTCCAGGAAAAACAGGGTGTTTTCCAGGGACTCTTCCAGAAGAATGGGCAGGCGCCGGTCCCGCACCACCTGCAAAAACTCCCGGCAGCGGGGGTCGCCGTAGTGGTATTCGGGTTCATCAGGATGCCGGTGCCACTTGATGGCCACGTACTCCGGAGTCAAGTCTTCCCAGGCGAAGTCGTTCCACACAAAAAAGTAGGGGTACGTAGCGATCTCCGGGTCCTTGAGGTCCAGGAGGTAGTGGTGAGCCCGGCGGCGGCAGGCCTGCCAGGCGGGCGTGTCGGTAAAACCGGGGTCGTAGCGGTCGTAGATGTCCTCCACCGGCGCAATCGGGGCCGCCCCGCGGATACCCGAGGCCAGCAGCAGCGGCCGGATGCGGTCCCAACCCCAGTTCACGTGCTGCACCCCGGCGTGGAGGTGGCAGTCGATGATGGCAAAATCATCATGCACGGCGAAATCCGTCCTAGCAGGTGAGGTGCAACGCCGCCGCCAGGCGACGGGCCCCGCTCAAGTCATTGATGACCCGGCAGGCCTCCCGGGTGGGGTGGACCAGCAGCTCCACCCCCCGGTCCCGGAGGTAGGCTGCCAGGGCCGGGTCCACCTGCATTTTCCCGGGGTCGCCCTGGCCCACCACCAGCACCTGGGGATCGGCGGCCAGGGCCTCGGTCACGTCGTCCAGTTGCAGCAGGTGGCCTTCCCGCCGCCACCAGTCGCCCTTGATCCGGCCCGGCCAGATCAGGACGTCGTTTCTGAAGGTCTGCCCGTCAATTACGATGAGCCCAAATTCGTATCGGTCAATATGCATGCGTCCCTCAGGTATCCCGGTCTACGCCCATACATGCCTGACCCGGCGTTCTTCCCGGAAACTGGAAATCGGAAACCGCTTTAAAACCGGCCGCCGCGGTAGATGTCAAAATAGGGCGGCGTGTACCAGTGCTCCAGTTCGGGAGGATACCACTCCCGGGGCACGGGATAGTAGTATTTTTCCCAGACGGGAGGCTCCAGATAGGTGACCTGCCGGGCCTTCAGGAGCAGCCAGCCGTCCTTCCGGCCCACCACTACCCCGGCCACCACCACCTTGCTCTTGGGGACGTACTTGCTGGAGGTCAGCCACTCGTCGCTCTGCACCAAAAAAGTTCCCCCGGAGGCGGCGCCCACCGGGTAGAACCGGTTATCCAACTGCCGTTGGTCCACCATCAGCAGGCTGCCCTGCTCCCAGGGGGTCACGCTCATGACCTCGCCCCCCAGGATCGTCAGTTGCCCTTTATATTGATCCGGGTTGGCGCTCAATTCCGCGAAACCCACCCGGGAGCCGGCCTCCTGCTGGAGGCGGGTGTCAATGGCCGGAACGCAACCCACCGTCAGGATGAACCCGAAGATGAGCGGAAGGCTCCATAACCTGGACATCTTCATTTCCTTGAACCCATGTAGGATGCGCTCCGCGCCCCTACATCCCTTTTTTTCATAGTAACCCAATCAATCGTTTCTGGCCAGCAGTCGCCTGATAAGCCCTGGCGATGCGCTTTACCGCTAGCCGTTTTTACTGACTACTGATTACTGGCTACTGACTACTGACCACCGGATATGCTAAAGTTAGGCCATGCAAGAGAAACGCGACAGAGTGGCGCCGAACGCCCGGGTGTGCCTGGAGCGGGTGGCCGTTGTCCTCTTCAAGCCCCGGCTGGCCGAAAACATCGGTGCGGTGGCCCGGGCCGCCTGCAACATGGGGATCAACCGCCTGGTGGCGGTGGCGCCTCTGGACCTGGACCGGGGCCGCATGGCCATGATGGCCACCGGCCCGGCGGAGAGACTCCTGGACCAAATGGAGGTCCACGACGATCTGGCCCAGGCCCTCAAGCCGTTTCAGTACATCGTCGGCACCACCGCCCGGCTGGGGGGCGTCCGTAGCGACTATTTCTCCCCCCGGGAAATCGCCGCCCGGCTGGTGGAGATTACCGCCGCCAACGACGCCGCCCTGCTCTTCGGGCCGGAGAACTGGGGCCTCACCAATGACGAGTTGCCCTTCTGCCACGCCCTGGTCACCATCCCCACCGGGGAGTGCTCCTCCCTCAACCTGGCCCAGGCGGTCATGGTCATGGCCTATGAGATTTTTACCGCCCAGAGCGCCAAACCGCACCACACCCCCCGCCTGGCCAACTCCCGGGAACTGGAATCCATGTACGCCATGCTCCAGGAAACCCTGGTCAAGATTAACTTCATCAGCCACCAGAACCCGGAGCACTGGATGTTCAACGTCCGCCGGCTCTTCGCCCGCCACGGCCTCCGGGCCCGGGAGGCCCAGGTTATCAAGGGCATCTGCCGCCAGATCGACTGGTACGTGGGCAAGAGGCTGGAAGCCAAGCAGAAATAACCGCAACTACGGCTTATAATACATCAACTGCCGGGCGTAGGGGGCCACCGCCTCTTCCAGGCGGTGGGCCTCCTCCGGGGTCATGGGCACGAACTCCTGCACCGCCGCCGCCAGTTGCTCCACCTGCTTGACGGAGTCCGCCCCCACCACCGCCAGGGTGACGGACTGGCTCAGGGCATAGGCCAGGAGTTCCTTGACGAGTTGGCCGGGTTCTTCCGCCATCTGCGGCAGTTGTCCCCGGCACAGGGTTTTCATGGCGATGACCCCCATCCCTTTGGCCATGGCCTCCTGGGCCAGGGGCAGAAAACTGGCGTGCTGCGGCTCCGCCGGATTCACCGGCAGGAGCACGGTGTCGAACTCGTAGAGGGTCAAGGCCCGGCGCAGGACTTCCGGGTCGTGGTGGCCGGTGACGCCGATGAACCGCACCCAGCCCCGGTCCCGGGCATGGTGAAAGGCCTCCAGCGCCCCCCCGGGGAGGCCCAGGGCCTCGACTTCGTCCATGGTCCGGATATCATGCACCTGCCAGAGGTCCAGGTAATCCGTATCGAGGTTTTTCAGCGTGATGCTGAGATGGGCCATGGCCTCCTTAAAAGAGCGCCCGTGAGATTTGCTGGTAAGGAAGATTTGGTCCCGGTGGCCTTTGAGGCTGCGGCCCAGGTAGGACTCGCTGCCGGAGTAGGCCCGGGCGGTTTCGAAGTAATTGATGCCCGCGGCCAGGGCCGCCTCAATCACGGCCTGGGCCTGGCGGTCATGGTCGAAGGTCCGCAACACGCCTTCGCCTCCCAGGCCCAACCTGGTGGCGGAATACCCGGTGCGGCCCAGGGTTATTTGGGGTAAAGTCATGGACATTCTCCTCTCCGACAAGGGTGCGTCTCAAGCACCATCCGCTTATGGTCGCTACCGGGCACGGAGGCCCGCATCACCAACTTTGCATCGTTTCAGGTGTTCCCTCGGGCTTGGATTACCGATTAAGAACAAATTGAGACCTCTGCGAAAGTCTCTATCGCTATTCTTCCTCATCAAAATGTGGCGTAGGCGCCCTCGCCTGCGCCTAGATACAGTATGGACAGCCGAGGGCGGCTATCCTACATGAGACTTTCGCAGAGGTCTCAAATTGCGTTCAAAAAGGAACGAAATAACTGTAGGGGCGCACCTGTGGGTTTGACCTCTTGGGGAGGACACACAGATCCTCCCCTACAAAAATTGTGCTTTGACCGCCAAAGTTATAAGAACGAACCTTAACAACCTGCACCACGAGTACGTTGCCGCCCCCAGTGGTTCATCAGTTAAGACGGCGCTCACCCGCCTTGACAGCGGGGGACTGGCTGTTATCCTTAAGATAAGATGTCCGCCCCCGATGTAAAGCCTGTATCGCCTTATCCGGCCCTGGCCGCGGCCCTGCCTCGCATCCCCACGGGCAGCGGGGTTTATCTGTTCAAGGACCCCGGCGGGCGGGTGCTCTACGTCGGCAAAGCCGTGAACCTGAAGCACCGCCTGGCCTCCTACCTCAAGACCCCGGAGAAACTCGACCCCAAGACCGCCCTGATGCTCAGGAAAATGGCCCAAGTGGACGTGATTCTCACCACCACGGGCCGGGAAGCCCTTATCCTGGAGCGTAACCTCATCAAGGAGCATCGGCCCCGTTACAACGTCACGCTTCGAGATGACAAAAATTATCTCTGCCTCCGCCTGGACCTGAAAGAAGATTTTCCGGCCCTGCGGTTCGTGCGCCGGTTTAACCCGGACGGGGCCCTCTATTTCGGCCCTTATGCCTCAGGCTCCATGGCCCGGGAGACCCTGAAGGTCATGAAGCAGGCCTTTGGAGTGCGCACCTGCAAGGAGCGCCGCCTGGCGGCCCGCTCCCGCCCCTGCCTGGAGTACCAGCTATCCCACTGCCTGGGGCCCTGCGCCGGGCTGGTGACCGAGGCCGCTTACCGCCAGGCGGTGGCTGAAGCCGTCCTGTTTCTCAAGGGCAAAGGCGGCAATCTCCTCAAACGGCTCAAGACGCAGATGGCCCAGGCCGCCGACGAACTGGATTTTGAGCGGGCCGCGACGCTCAGGGATCGGGTCAAGGCCATCACCGCCACTTTGGAGCGCCAGGACATGGCCCGGCCCAATTTTCGCGACCAGGACGTCCTGGGCCTGGCGGAGGACCAGGGTCAGGCCATGATTACGGTGCTCCTGGTGCGGGCCGGGCTGGTCACCGGCGGCCGGGAATATTTTTTCCCGGAACTGCCGCCCGGCGGCGATCTGCTGGGGGCCTTCCTCAAGCTCTACTACACCGAGGGCCGGCCCCTGCCCGACGAGATGCTGCTGCCCGCCGAGGTCCCGGACCGCCGCCTCCTGGAGGCCTTGTTCACCGAGGAGAAGGGAGGAAAAGTTGCCCTGCTGGTGACCCCGGGAGGCGACCGGGCCCGGCTGCTCGCCCTGGCCGGGGACAATGCCCGGGACGCCCTCAGGCGCCGCCGGACTCCCCCGGACCCCGGGGCCGCCCTTGCCGACCTGCAAGCCCGCCTGAAACTACAAAACCTCCCCGCCCGGCTGGAGTGCCTGGACATCTCCACCCTCCAGGGGGGGCAATCCGTGGGGGCGCTGACGGCCTTCACCGATGGGGCGCCGGATAAATCCCGCTACCGCCGCTTCAAGATCAGGGAGGTAGAGGGCCAGGACGACTACGCCATGCTCCGGGAGGTGGTGCGGCGTCACTACGGCAAGGCGGGGCAGGACCTACCAGACCTCCTGGTGGTGGACGGCGGCCGGGGCCAGCTCAACGTGGTCCTCCAGACCCTCAAGGAACTGGCTATTACAAAAATCCCGGTGGTGGGCCTGGCCAAGGCCACGGAACAAGGCGGCCGCCCGGTCCGCGACCGCCTCTTTCTGCCGGGGCGCAAAAATCCCCTCCTCCCCCCACCCAACGCCCCGGGCTGGCTCCTGCTCCTCCGACTCCGGGACGAAACCCACCGCTTCGCCATCACCTACCACCGGAAACGCGCCCGCAAAGAACTGCTAACCTCAACCCTGGACCAGGCCCCAGGCATCGGCCCGGTGCGCAAACGCCGGCTCTTGGAACACTTTCCCAATTTGGAAGCCATCAAGACCGCCACTACGGAACAAATCGCGGCCTTGCCGGGTTTCACCCAAAAGATTGCCACGGGCTTGAAAGAATGGCTGGTAACGGAAGGGCAGGACACGTAGGGGCGGACCCATGTGTCCGCCCTTCAGCAGGCGCAAACTCAAGGGTGTCTTTTCCATATCCTTGGATGGGCAGCGATGTAGGGGCGCGTTTCAAACCCGCCCCTACTGCCAGCGGCTTGGAGCAGCGATTTGACAAATTCCCTGCCTCTGTTATCATGGATTAACTGATGAGTTAACCAATGACTTAGTTGGAGGGAAACGTGGAATCCGGGGCCAAATCCATGACCAAATTAATTGACGCCCTCACCGCCCGTACCCGCTTCGGCGAGCTTATGGACGAAGTGGACGCCGGCCAGGTGCGATTTGTGGTGAGCCGGCGAGGTAAAGCTAAAGTGGTGATTATGAGCGTGCGAGATTATCTCACCAATGTGGTCAAGCAGCCGGAACTCCTGACCAGAATCCAGTTAAGCGCCCAGGAGGCAGGGCTAAATAAGATCACCGAAACGGAGATCGACGCTGAAATTGCCGCATACCGGAAGACCAAAAAGAAATAATCCGATCTTCCCATGCCCAAGGAAATTCTTGACACTAACGTGATCATTTCAGCCTTCCTGAAAGCCGAGAGCAATCCGGCTCTCATTCTGGCGTTAAGTTTGGAAGGCTCTCTTACCGTATGTTTGAGCGAGACAATTTGGCAGGAGTACCGAGGAGTCCTGAGGCGGAAAAAATTCCAGGGACTTGACCAGGGAAGCATCGAAACACTCTTATCGGTGCTCAAAGAGCAAGCGTCATGGGTTTCCCCTCATATTCCGGTAACTATTCTGAGCCGCGATCCGGCTGACAACAAGTTCCTGGAATGCGCCTTGGAATCCCAGGCGGATTACCTCATCACCGGCAACACCAAGCATTTTCCCCTCAAGAAGTTTCATGGCACAGGGATCATTACCCCCAGGGATTTTATCGACCTCATAGGCAAGGTTATTTTC
>Ga0351889_10091_pt1 | contig 34456 bp, 34 predicted proteins | sample TotcelFGM3001M14_FD_206767 | JGI IMG/M metagenome (GOLD analysis project Ga0351889, IMG submission 206767) | Enriched cells from coal bed in the Powder River Basin, Montana, United States - Total cells FGM rep3 HSBNCT.FGM.300.1.M14 ...
CAGCCGCAGACGAAGCTCAGTTCGCTATTGTTGATTTGAGCGGCGATCCATGCGGCGCCTTTTTTTCTATGCGTTTCAACCAAGGCGGACGCGCGGCTGAGATCGGACTCCGAGAGCGAAATATTGCACGCCTTGGCGATCTGACGGTTGATTTCTGCTTTACGCGCAGCGGCGGTCTGCTGCGAAAGAACCGCGTTTACGGCGGAGACACTCGGCGGCTTTGCGATCGCGAGTGACGACATCGCGGTGAACGCGCAGCATGTGAAGATGACGATCTTTCGCATTCGATTTCCTCGTTACGGGCGCTTTTTCGCCCAATCGCCCGGAGCTAACGTCCATGATCAAGATTCACCGCCCGACGGGCAGACACGTCGTTGATCTGTTCGTTCTGGGGGAATCCGAGAGATTGGTTCTTCGCTTTGGATTAGCAAGCGTCGCAGAAGATGAGCGTAGAACTTAAAACTTGCTTTACAGCGGAGGTCGCAAAAAGCAGCGGCTCTGTAAATCAGAGCTACTAAGAACGTCGGGCCACCGCTTAGATCTTCTCGCCCACGGCAGTCATCGCCGACGATGAAGCGCTTTATACCGCTGTTTTGATTTTCGTTTGGGCGGCGAGACGCCCGCACCCGTTGCAGATGTTCTTGCCGCGCGTGGCGCGCCTTCGTATTTTATAGGCCAGACGCTGCCGGGCGCCGTGATGGCGAAATGCCCCAAGCTCGCCAGTCCGCTTCGTTACAGGGGAAGTGGTCGATGCGGTTTTTTCCATCATCAAGCGCGGAGGAACGCTAGGTCATGACGCGCGGGGATCGTTACCGCTTTGCTGACGCCAGGCCTTACGAATGACTCGAAAATTCAGCGGCGGCGAGTTTGAAACCCTAAGGGCGCTGCTGCTGGCGCTGGAGGATGTTCAGCGCTCGCCGCCAGAGCCGATCTTCGTCGCCGTCGGCGAGCTCGCACAGATCCTGCACAGGTCGCGGCCAGAGATCATCGCCGGGCTCGATACGCTCGCCGGCCTGAATTTCATCGAAGGTCCCGGCGTCTATCGCGAGCGCGACTGGCTGTTTCGCCGCCTGACGCGCCGCGGCGCGGCCCTGGCCAATTTGATCCGCGACCCCGTCGATTGGAAACGAGCGCTCGACGCCTATGCGCCATTCTTTGCCCGTTGACTCCATTTGGCCCGCACGCGCCGCCACCGGGCTGCGGCCTCCCGGCGTCGCGCCTTGATCAGCTGCGCAAGCTCTGTGCGCCGCAGATTGAAGCGGTCGTTCGGCGCGAGCGCCATGTAACGCTCGGCGATTTCGGTGATGACGATATCGGGCTTCAGGCGCTTGACGAGCCCCCAATCGACATTGGCTGACCAGACAAAGACGAGTTCGCGCGCCGTTTCGGCGAGCTGCGCCGTCAGACGGTCGGGTCCGACGCCGGCGAAGGAATCGCCAAAAAGCAAAATCCGCACGTTATTGGGCGCCGCATCGTTCCTGTAGATCGCATGCGCGCCGACGTGGATGTCGCCGCCGTGAACGGGATCTTCGAGGATGCGCACGACCGCATTGGCGTAAACGCGTTGCGCGTCCGCGATCCAATCGATTTCGCGAATCTGCTCCCAGCGCGGCGGATCGAATTTGCCGCCGAGATCCATGATTTTATGAATCGTGTTGCAGGGCCGGTTCGCGAGGTCCGCATTCGGCGTCAGCTGCAGCGCCTCGCACAAGAGGCGATAGGCGAGCAGACTGCCGTCCGGCGTCCAATGCGTGTCGCTGCGCCAGTAGAGTTCGACCTCGTCGCGCCGCTCGCGCATCGGCCAAACGACATCGACCCATCCGGCCGCGCGTGCGGCGCCTGCAAAGAGCTGTTGCAGGCGGATCGCTGGCGCGAGGTCGACATTGACGAGCGGCGTCGCTTGTTTGTGCCCGTAGATCGTCAGCTTTTCCGGCGCGACGAGATGGGCGTAGGCGACGCCGAGCCCGTCGCAACGCTGCTTTCGTTCAATGATGGCGTCCCGCCATCGGCGCAGGTTGACGTCCGGCAGATGGCCGCCGTTGCGCTCATAGAGCGTTGTGACGAAATTCGTTCCGCCCGTGAGGAACAGCCATCCGTCGTGACCTTCGTGAACGATGAGTTCGGTCACGACGCGGACGTCGTGATGGAGTTCGCCGTGGAGTCCGGCGCGGGCTTGCGCGCGTAAAGGATCGTCGCGGCGGCGAGTTCGAAAAGTTTCTCGCGCGATAATTCCCGCGCCCATGGCTTTTCGAGCAACGGGCCAGGATAGGCGATCAGATCTTCGACGCGCGTGCGCAAGAATTGTTTGCGCGCGCGGGGCGAAAGACCTTGCGACCAGGAGCGCAGCTGCCAGGCGATCGCCCAGATCGGGTGCGTCGGATTGGTGACCTCCTGCCGTTCGATGGTCAAATGCCCCTCGAAAAGCGTGCGCAGTCCCTCGTGCGTCATATTGAAATAGTGATGCGGATAGCCGTGCAGCGGCTGCAGAAACGGCACGCAGCATTTGAGCCATCCGCCCGGCTTGAGCACGCGCGCGATTTCGGCGGCGCAGCGAAACGGATCCTTCACATGCTCCAAAACCGCGATCGAGATGACGCCGTCGAAGGCGTCATTCTTGAAGGGCAGCCGATGCGCCAGGCCGACCACGTCTGTCGTTGCATAATCCATCATTTCGAAGTTGACGACATTGCTATAATAGACCGGACGGTAGCCCGCGCCGACGTCAAGGATCAAGCCATCGGCGTGGCGCTCGATCAGTTCGACTGTTTCATCGTCATAGCCGTTCTCGCTGATCGGCATATCCTCGGGGGCGTCTTGCGCCTGAAGCGAGGGTTCATCCGAAAACAGGAATTTGCCCGAACCCGACAGCGGCGTTTCCGGGTCGAGCAGCAGCGGTCGCACCGCGCTGAGCTTTCGTGCGCGAATGGCAGGAATGTCGCTTATACGCAGCTGACGCCGTCCCTGAGCGCGACCAAGCTGATCGAAATGCGCGCGGCCCGAGACGAGCTGACCGAGTTCGATCGCCTGTCGCACGTCCGGGTTCGCCGCCAGATAGCGCGCCTCGTCGAAATTCTCCGGCGTCGCGGGCTCGTCATCGGCGACCTTCTGCCGGCGGCCCTCAATATGGCCGAATTTTTTGAAATGCCGCCAGCCCGAGCCGATTTTGCCGAGGCGAACGGCCTCGGCGACGTCGGGGTTGACGGCGAGATAGGCCTTTTCGTCGAAGGTTTGCGGCGTCGGCGTCTCTTGCAGCGCCGCCGACTGAAAGGGATTATTCATGCGGACGGCGAAATGATACTCAATAGCCACCTCCGCGGGATTGTTAGCACAAGCGGCAGTATAGGAAAACACGCGATCTGCTTTTCAATCGATGCGCTCCGTGGCGAGGTAGGGGCGATGATGTGATCAAAAGAGTTTCGAAAACCACCATGCAATCTGGTCAGGGTGAGATCGCTCACGCGGGCGAGGCGCCAATCGTGGTCGAGGCGTTCTATCGCTACGGCTACAGGGGTCGCTCAATGCTCGCCATTCGCGCCCCTTTTGCGATGGGCGCGGACGGCGCCGACATCATTGGGCGCGCCATCGAAACAGGCGCGCGCCATTATGTCGTGGTCTCAATCGCGCGCCAGATCTCCGGGCCGATTCATTCAGGCGAACCGCTCGGCGTCGAGCTGCGCGCCAGCGACGCATGTGAAGAGTCATCGGGCTAAAGAATGACCAAGATTTTGGGGCTTGGGCACAGTCATATCGTGGCGATCGCCAAAGGATGTTACGAGCTGCAGCACGAGGGCTTTCGGCTTGGCGGCGCGCCGCTCCTTTCGCGATTCCTCTATCTCTATGATCCCGAGATAACGCCGACCTTAGCGGAGGAGGGCTCAGCTTCGCGCCTCAATGCCCGCCTTCGCCAAATCATCGACGAGGAGCGGCCGGATGGCGTCGTATTGTCGGTCGGCGGCAATGAGCATATCGCTCTTTCGGTGACGCAGCCCAAAGAGCGCTTCGATTTTATTCTCGGCGCGGAGCCGGAGCTCGATCTCGAGCAGGGGGCCGAGGTGCTGCCAGAAGTCGCCATTCGCGAGACTTTGCGGGAAAAAATGGCGCAAACGCTTTCAACCATCGAAGCGATACGAAACGAAACGGCCGCGCCGATCGTTTGCCTTGAGCCCCCGCCTCCCTTTCCAAATTCGCGCATCTTGGAATGTCCGCAAGAGTTTTTTCGTAAATCATTCGATCCAAAAAAAATGTCGGGCGAGACGTTCCGCTATAAAATGTGGCGTACGCAGACTGCGCTTTATCGTGAAGTTTGCGCGCGCGCCGGTATTCTTTTTGCGGCCGTTCCGACCGAGTTCATCGCGCCGTCCGGCGTGTTGGCGGAGGTCGTTTGGGGCGCCGACGCCTCCCACGCGAACGCGCTCTTTGGACGCCGCATGATCCAAAGCGCCGCAGAGCTGATCGAGCCGCGGCTGAGTGATGGACGGCAATGAAGACGCATCCCTATTCGAAACGCCCCGACTACGCCCTATGGCGCCGCGCGGTCGCGGATGTCGCGCCCGGCGAACTCGATCCCGTCGTGGAGGCGCCTTTCCGGCTCGGCCTTCGTGAAAAAATCGCGACCGCCGGGAGCTGTTTCGCTCAACACATCGGCCGTTACTTGAAGTCGAGCGGCTGCAATTATCTCATCACCGAGCCGCCGCATTGCTTCATCGGTCAGCAGGCTGCCGACGCGCTCAATTACGGACTCTACACGGCGCGCTACGGCAATATCTACACGAGCCGCCAGCTGCTGCAGCTTTTCGAGCGCGCCTATGGGCGGTTCACGCCGAAGGAGAACTACTGGCCGGAAGGCGCCGCGCATGTGGTCGACCCGTTTCGGCCGCAAATTCAGCCCGGCGGATTCAACTCGGTCCGCGAACTCGACTATGATCGCGAACGTCATTTCGAAGCCGTGCGCCGGGCGTTCGAGACGCTCGACGTCTTTGTGTTCACGCTAGGACTGACAGAGTTCTGGCGTTCGCGCGAGGATGGCGCGGCTTTTCCGCTCTGCCCGGGCGTCGCGGGCGGCGATTACTCTCCCGCGCGACACGAATTCGTCAACCTTGGCGTCGATGACGTCGTCGCCGACATGACCGCCTTCATCGCGCGTCTGCGCGCCGTCAATCCTGGCGCGCGAGTCATTTTGACCGTCTCTCCCGTGCCGCTTGTCGCCACCGCCGAGCCGCGTCATGTGCTGATCTCCACGATGTATTCAAAATCGGCGCTGCGCGTCGCGTGCGATATGCTTTCGCGCGCGCTCGGTCAGGTCGCCTATTTTCCTTCTTATGAAATTGTCGCCGGCGGCTATGCGCCGACCGATTATTTCGCGCCAGACAGGCGCAGCGTCACGCAGGAAGGCGTGGCGCATGTTATGCGCGTGTTTGATCGGCACTTCATCAAGCGCAACGCCGCCGGCGAAGCCTTGCGCGGCGCGCTGCGCGCGTTCGCCCCGGCGCGCGCGGCCTTAGCCGAAGATCCGATCGCCGCCGCGATGCGCCTCATGTGCGACGAGGAGGCTCTATCGCTGGAGCGAATTGAAGCGTCGTCGAGCGACGCCGAGCAGGCGGAAGTGGAGCCGGCGCCGCAGAACGAGTCAGCAAAAGAATTTGCCGCGCAGGAACCGCTCGCCGATGAGACCGAGCGTGAGGCTAATGCCGCCGACCTACAGCATCAGGGACGTGTTGATTAGCTCGGCATCGTAGCTCGTAGAGTAAGCGGAGCGCAGCGCGAGCCCATGGCCGCCTGAGTGCGCCCGCCGCAACTCGGGCTCGCGTCTTTGGCGATCAGTTGGTCAGCGCCGGACTTTCGCGATAGAGCGTCGGAAAAAGGCGCTTGAGATCGTCGATCTTCGGCAAGTCGTTATAGACGATGTAAGGCTGCGCGGGATGGCGGACGAGATAGTCCTGATGATAGGGCTCGGCCGGATAGAAGGCCTTCAGCGGTTCGAGCGTCGTGACGATCGGCGCCGAGAGGGCCTTTGCCTTTGAAAGCTGCGCAATGTAGTCGCGCGCGGTTTTTTCCTGGTCGGCGTTCGCGACGAAAATCGCCGAACGATATTGCGCGCCTGCGTCAGGACCCTGGCGGTTAAGCTGCGTCGGATCATGCGCGACGGAAAAATAGACGCGCAGCAGTTCTCCAAGACTGACGCTCTTCGGATCGTAAGTGACTTCGACCGATTCAGCGTGTCCGGTGTCGCCCCCGGAAACCTTCTCGTAGCGGGCCGTCTCCTTGGCGCCGCCGGCATAGCCGGATACGGCGCGCGAGACGCCCTTGACGCGTTGAAACACGCCTTGCACGCCCCAAAAACAGCCGCCGGCGAGAACGAGCTTCTCTTCCTTGCTGCTCGCGGCTGGCGGATCGTCAACGGGAGCCGGCAAGAGGACGGCGCGCTCGGCGGCGTCCCCGCGCAAGGGAGCGAAAATGATCAGCGCGGCGACGAGAACAGCGGCGGTGAATCTCATGGGGATATCCCTTACGCTTGTCCGCGCCCGACGAAACGCAGCGCGGCGCCATTCATGCAGTAGCGCAGCCCGGTGGGCTTGGGCCCGTCGGTGAAAACGTGGCCAAGATGCGCGTCGCAGCGCTTGCAGGAGACGGCGACGCGTCTCATGCCGAACGCCGTGTCGGCGCTTTCCACAACATTGGCCTTGGAAAGCGGCGCAAAGAAGCTTGGCCAGCCGGTGCCCGAGTCATATTTCGTCTGTGAGTCGAACAGCGCCGTATCGCAACAGACGCATCGGTAAATTCCGTCGGCGTGATTGTCCCAGTCGGGCCCGGTGAAGGCGCGTTCCGTGCCGTCCTTGCGCGTGACCTCGAAGGCGAGCGGCGACAGTTGCGCCCGCCATTCGGCATCGGTCTTGATGGTTTTCTGAACGCGCGAGAGGCCAAGGCTCTTGCCGTTCGAGTCGAAGGTTTCAATCTCGACCATTTCGGCGGCGGCATGCGCGTTTCGCGCGAAGGCGAAAAAAACAGCGCCTGAAAGAAGGTTGCGACGGTTCACGATCGGCTCCTGCGCTCTCATGCGTATTCGTGCGGGCCCAGGAAAACGTTACGGCGCCGCAAAAAATTTCGTGTCACCGGCGTCCAAAGAGCTTTTCAATGTCCGCGAGCTTCAGCTCAATATAGGTGGGCCGGCCGTGATTGCATTGGCCTGCCCCCGGGGTCGTCTCCATCTCGCGCAGCAGCGCATTCATCTCGGGCGCCGAAAGCCGCCTGCCGGCCCGCACGGAATGATGGCAGGCGCAGGTGGCGAGCACATGATCGAGCCGGCGCGACAGCCCGCGCGCATCGCCTTCCTCCGCCAAGATGTCGGCGATGTCCTCCACGAGACGCTTGCAGTCGACCTCGCCGAGCAGCGCCGGGGTCTCGCGCACCAGCACGGCGCCGGGGCCGAAAGTTTCAAGCGCCAGGCCAAGCGCCGCAAGTTCGTCGATCGCCGGCGCAAGCGCGTTCATGCGCGACTCGTCGAGGTCGACGACGGCGGGAATCAGCAGCATCTGTCGCGCCACGCCGGCCGACTCGCGCTGGCGTTTGAGCTTCTCATAGACGATGCGTTCATGCGCCGCGTGCTGGTCGACGATGACGAGACCGTCCTGCGTCTGCGCGATGATGTAGGTTTCGTGCAGCTGCGCGCGCGCCGCGCCGAGCGGCGACTGTGGCTCCTGCGCAGGCGTCTCATGCGCGCGCGCATCGGCCATCGGCGCGCCGGCGTCGAAAGCGGCTTGCGGCTGGTCTTCGAGGCCGGCGGGCGCGTAAGGCGAGCGCGGCAGGCTCCAGTTCGCCGGCGCCGGCGCGCGATATGGGGCGCCATTGCCGCGCGCCAGAACGTCGATCGCCGCGCGCGTGTTTGTGTCGGCGCTGCGATGGCTCTTCTCGGCAAGCGCCTGTTTCAACGCGCCGACGACGAGGCCGCGCACCAGCCCCGGATCGGCGAAGCGCACTTCCGCCTTCGCCGGATGCACATTGACGTCGACGCTGCGCGGATCGCAGTCGATGAACAGCGCGACGACGGGATGGCGGTCGTGGCTTAGAAAATCGAGATAGGCGGCGCGAATGGCGCCGGCGAAAAGCTTGTCGCGCACCGGCCGTCCATTGACATAGACATATTGCATCTGGGCGTTGCCGCGACTGTAGGTCGGCAGGCCGGCAAGGCCCGAGAGCTTCACGCCTTCGCGTTCCGCTTCAAGCCGAAACGCGTTGGCGGCGAAGTCTTCGCCAAGGATCTGGAAGATGCGCCGCGCGGAATCGTCGCCGCAGGGCGGATAGTCGAAGAGCGCGCCGCTGTCGGCGGACAGCGAGAAGCGCGCCTGCGGATGCGCCATGGCGAGTCGCTTGACGACATCGACGATCGCCGCGGTTTCGGTGCGCTCGGTCTTCAAGAATTTCAGCCGCGCCGGCGTCGCGGCGAACAGCGCGCGCGCTTCGATCTTGGTGCCGCGCGGCCAGTTCGAGGCGGTGAGTCCGCGCTTCTCGCCGGCGTCGACCCGGATCGAACAGCCGTGCGGGGCGCCCATCGCCCGGGTGTCGATCGTCAGGTCCGCCACCGCCGCGATCGACGGCAGCGCCTCGCCGCGAAAGCCAAGCGTCGCGATGCTGGTCAGATCGCCGTCGGGGATTTTCGACGTCGCGTGACGCTCGATGGCGAGCGCCAGGTCGCCCTCATCCATGCCGCATCCGTCGTCGATGACGCGGATGAGTCGCTTGCCGCCCTGTTCGACCGCGACGTCGATGCGCGTCGCGCCGGCGTCAAGCGCGTTCTCGACCAGCTCCTTGACGGCGGAGCTAGGGCGCTCGACCACTTCGCCGGCGGCGATGCGATCGACGAGAAGGGGATCGAGACGGCGAACAGGCATGGGTGAATCAGCTCAGTAGGCCAGGGTTTTGTCGATTATAGCGGCTTTGGGAGAGCAATCGCTACGCAGACCCAGGGAGCGGCGAGCGCGTCGGGGATCGAAGCCGAAGGCCCGCCTCCCAAGGGCGGCGGATTCGGTTCACCGCAGCCCGTCTGCGCGGAATTGTCTTGGCCCACTAAGATTCAATTGAACCCGCATTGATGTATGCTAATGTCATACAGATGAGAGAACAGCCCTTAAGCAGCTCCGTCCTAAGCGTTCGGGTTTCCCCCGACGAGCGCGCCCTTCTGGAAGAAGCGGCGGCGCAAGCGCATATGAGTTTGAGCGAATTCATGCGGCGTCGCTCGATTGAGGCGGCGGAAGCGGAGGTTCTCAATCGCTCCAACATCACCATTCCGGCCAAAGACTGGGAAGCGTTCGAAGCATGGATTGGCCGACCTGGGGAGGCGGTTCCTGCGCTTGCGGAACTCGCGCGCCGCACCCCGTCCTGGAAACGCTAGCGCATGGCGGCGGTCACGCCGCCCCGTCCGCTCGCTGAAAGCGACGATCGCAGCCAATTCGACTGCGGGCGGGAATCCCTCAATAACTGGTTTCAGCGCCATGCGTGGGCGAACCACGCCAGCGACATGTCGCGTGTGAGCGTGATCACGGATGCGACGACGGGGCGCGTCGTCGGCTATGTCGCCCTGAGCGCCGCGCAAATCGAGCGGGCCTATCTGCCCAAAGCCCAGCAACGCAACCGCCCTGACCCCGTGCCCGTCCTGCTGCTCGGCCAGCTCGCGGTCGATCAGGCCTATCAGGGCAGGGGCTATGCCGTCGACCTGCTGCACTACGCCTTGAAGACCGCGCTACGGGTTTCCGAAAGCGTCGGGAGCATGGGCGTGATTACGCATCCGCTCGATGACGGCGTGAGGGGCTTCTATGCGAGGTGGGGATTTCAGGAGCTGCCCTTCGACCCGCGCCGCGCGATGATTGTCCGCATGGCGGATTTGCGGGCGAATTTCAGTGACAAGGCATAATTGGTGGCATTACAGCAAATCGGCACGCTGCAATTACAACAGCTCCTACCTTTCTCAATGTTCTAAACCAAGGAAGCGCCTCACCTTCTCAAGGTCGTGATGTCCAAGCCCCTCCATTTCCATCGCTTCGTGGAAACGGTAGGCCGCTAAAAACATTGATGGCTTTCCCCACTCCGGTGCGACGTGTTGAACCCAAAGCTCAATTTCACGAACGCTTATCTCGCGCTTAGGGCACAATATGCTTGCAGTCATCACAATTGTCCGAGCGAAAGCATCATCTATAATCTCGTGCGGCTCTGACCAGTGCCGGTCACCACAACAATCGGTGTAAAAACCAATTTGCTTCAGCGCATCGAGTAAAAATGGGTGGTCACTATTTCCGTCATATATTGGTTTTAAGTCTCGAAGCGTGGTCGCTCCCTTCGATGCCAAGTCCGCGATAATCCACGCAACATTCTTTGCTTGATGGCTCCTATATGCCCTCCACGATTCCTTCACTGTCGCGTCGTCTGGAGCCGTCGATAACCCTCTCAAAATCGAGATTTTTCCTGCCTCCTCAATGGCAAGGATTGCAATTGACGCAGCAAGGGGATAGCGCTCTTTGCTCAAGAGCAATTCAGCATCAGAGAGAAGACGTCTCGCATTGCGAGCAGCTGCGTTCATACCCGTCGCAATCTCTGAAGGGGTAAGACGCCCTCGATATTGTTTCAGATGGTCGATTTTCGCCATTAAAGCTCCCAACTAGCTAGCAAGCCTTGAAATCGTGCTTCTGCTCACATTGAACCTCCGCGCGAGATCAGCGTGCGTGGCGCTGCCTTCGACGACCGTCGCAATTGCTTCCTCGCGCTGATGGCGGGTGAGGTCGCCCCAGCTTCAGGCCCCGCGCCTTGGCGCGGCTGCGCCCTTCGCTGGTGCGTGCGCGAACTAGCTCGCGCTCGAACTCCGCAAGACCGCCTAGCACAGTGAGCATAAGCCGCCTTTGCGGGGTTTGTCGCGTCCGCCCATGCGTCGGCGAGGGAGCGGAATCCGGCTCCTGGTTTCCCGATACGGCGCGCGGCAGGCCGCCTTTATTCCGGCGTCCATTCGATTGCGGCAAGATCGCGCGCGCCGTCGATGATTCGCACGATCTGTGCGCCGTATTCGGTGAGACGGTAAAGCGCCAGCCAACGCTCGATCACCAAAGCCCGCGCGTCCGGCGCAATCTCCGGACGCGCCTGTCCGATGTGCGGATGCCGTGCGAGATGCGCGCAGCTTTCCTCGATGCGGTCATAGATCGCGTCGGCAAGCGCATCGCTATTCCGTGCGGCAATGTAAAGCCAGATATCCAAAAGGTCGTCGCGCGCGCGGCGCGTGTAATGAAGCTTGGCCACGCAGTCAGTCTTTTGCAGCGGCTCGGCGCGCGCGCGCTTCTTTCTTCAATTCGGAAAAGTCCAGCTCGCCAACGTCGCCGCTGTCGACGCCTTGTCGCCAGGCTTCGCGCAGGAGCCGCAGTTTTTCAGCCTCCAGCCGCTCGGACTTCTCCATCATCCGCAGCGCTTCGCGGACAACCTCGCTCGACGAACTGTAACGCCCGCCCGCGACCTTCGCCTTGACGAAATCCGCCAGCTCGTCGGTCAAGGACACGTTCATATTCATGGGGTTGCCTCTTCTGAAAGCCACGATGGCAAAATACTCCAAAATAGCAATTGTTGCTACTATTAGACATTTTGAGGCATCAGAGCCGCGAATTTGCGTCAACGCGAACAACGCGCTCCGCGCCGCCAAACTTCAGGGCAGCGGCGCCAGCACCAGCGCCAAATTCTCCACCGCCACCACCCGCGCCCTGGCGCCGGGCGGAAGGCTCTCGACCGGCGAATCTTGCGCGAGCCGCGCCTGCCATTCGACGCCGGACCAGAAGACGACGCCACGCGTTTTCGTCACCTCATGCGTCGTCGTCAGTTCGCGCCCGATCAGATCGCTGCTCTTATCTTCTTCGATGTCGGCGTTTTGAAACCGCTGCAGCGGCTTCCTGCCGACGATGGCGATCAGCAGGCCGGCGCCGGCGACGATCGCCGCGGTTTCGACAAGCGACGGTCGCCAGCCGGTCGCATAGAGAACCGCGCTGGTCAGTAGCGCGCCCACCGCCACGAACATCACCGGCGACAGGCCGATCACGACGATGTCGAGTCCAAGCAGGATCAGGCCGGCGATCAGGCTCGCATTGGCGGGATCGTAGAGAAAGGCGGTCTCCATCTTATTCCGCTTCCCGCCAGGGCTGCGCGCGGCGCTGCGCTTCGCTGGACGCAGGGCCGGCGTTGACGGCCTTGAGCACCGCCATCGCCTTGGCGATCCAGCCGGCGGGGTCGGCGCCATCGCCCATCAGCACTAAGGAATTGCCGGCCTTGGCGAGGCGGCCATATTGCTCGATGGCGCTTTTGGCGACTTCGAGCTGCACCGCCTGATCGCCGCCGACCTGGGTGATTTGCGTGCGCACCAGTTCGATCGCCTTCGCTTGGCCTTCGGCGCGCAAGATCGCCGCCTGTTTCTCGCCTTCGGCGCGGTTGATCTCGGACTGTTTCACGCCTTCCGATTCGAGCACCGTCGCCCGTTTGTCGCGCTCGGCCTTCATCTGCCGCTCCATCGACTGGCGCAGCGATTCGGGCATGGCGATGTCCTTGATCTCATAGCGCGTCACATGCGCGCCCCAGAGCTGCGCGGCGTCGGAGACGGCCCGCACCACCCGCTCATTGATCTCGCTTCGGTTCTCGAAGGTCTTGTCGAGCTCCATCGAGCCGATGGCCGAGCGCATCGAGGTCTGCGCCAGATTGATGATGGCGCGGCGGATGTCCTGCGCGCCATAGGCGGCGTCCTTGGCGTTGACGATCTTGTAATAGAGAACGCCGTCGATGGTGACGGTGGCGTTGTCCTTGGTGATCGCGTCCTGCTCCGGCACGTCGATCACCTGTTCGCGCAGATCGAAGGTGTAGGCCACGCGCTCGACGATCGGCCAGACGAAATTGACGCCCGCGGTCAGCGATCGGTTGTAGCGGCCCAGCCGCTCGATGACGAGCACGGTCTGCTGGCGCACGAAGCGCACCATCGTCGACAGCGCCAGCAGCGCGACATAGGCGAACCAGAACAACGGATTTTGGAAGAGGCCGATCGGCAGGCCGAGATTGAAGGATCGGTCGATGATCAAGAGGCCGATGGCGGCGGCGCCGACGACAAAAAGTGCGAAACCCATGGAATGAACCCTCCGCGACAGGCGCGTTGAGAGAATGTTATCGAGCGACAGGGACACGGGCGCTCCTCTTCATGGCGCATGGCGGAAGCCTTCCCGCGAAGGCGCGCCCTGAGCGCCCATGACGTCTAGCGCGTCAGACGCGCCGAAAACGTGCGCCGGCGCATGTCTGCCTCGATGCTCAGCGCTGTCTCCACCAGCTTTCGAGCGTCGGGCTGAACAACGGCGAGGCATAGCGCGGCAATCGCGCCGGGCGCGCGATGTCCGTCGAATGCGCGAGCCATTGGTCGGACGCATGATACAGCGGGACGACGTAGAAGCCGGACAGCAGCACGCGGTCGTAAGCGCGCACGGCGGTGATGAAATCTTCGTGGCTTGTCGCGGCCAGCAGGGCGGCGATAAGGGCGTCGATCGCCGGCGAAGCGGCGCCGGCGAGGTTGAAGGAGGCTTCCTGGTTCGCGCTTGAAGACCCCCAGCGCATGCGCTGCTCATTGCCCGGCGAGGCCGAGGCGATCCATTGGCCGAGCATCATGTCGAAATCGAACTTCTGCCGGCGACGCTGATATTGCACCTCGTCGACCAGGCGCACGCGGGCGTCGACTCCTATGCGCTGCAGCGAGCCGGCATAGTTGAGCGCAAGCCGCTCCTGATTGCGGTCCTTGACCATGATCTCGAAGGCGACAGGCTCGCCGTCTTTGCGCAAAACGCCGTTTTCGATGCGGTAGCCGGCGCTCTCGAGCAGATCGAGCGCGCGCTTCGCCATCTCGCGGTCGCGGCCTGACCCGTCGTTGACCGGCGGTCGCCAGCGGCCTTCCAGAATGTCTTCGCGAACGGCGTCCGGAAACGGGGCCAGCAAGGCGCGCTCGCCGGGGGAGGCCGGGCGGCCGGAGGAGGACAGTTCGGATTCGTCGAAGAAACTTTTCGTGCGGGTGTAGAGGCCGGCGTAGAGATTCGCGTTGACCCATTCGAAGTCGAACATCATGCCGAGCGCTTCGCGCAGGCGGATGTCCTTGAACAGGGGACGCCGCGTATTGAAGACGAACCCCTCCATGCCTTTGGGATTTTCGTTTTTCAGCGTCTCCTTCACCACGCGCCCTTCGGTGAGCGCCGGGAAGTCGTAGCCGCTCGCCCATCGCGTCGTGCTGGTTTCGTCGCGATAGTCGAGCAGGCCCGCCTTGAAGGCTTCAAAGAGCGAATTGCCGTCGCGGAAATATTGAAGGTCGATCTCGTCGAAATTGTAGAATCCGCGCTGGCTCGGCAGGTCGGCGCCCCAATAGTCCTCATTGCGGCGCAGCAACAGGCGCGCGCCGACTTGCGCGTCTGCGATCACATAGGGGCCGGAGCCGACGGGCTTGGCGAGCGTCGCATCGGAAAAGCGCTCGACGTCGGTCGCGTGTTTGGGCAGCACCGGCATGATCGCGAGAATGAGCGGCAACTCCCGGTCGCCGACGCCTGAGAGGTCATAATGGACGGTATGCGCGTCGGGCGCGTCGATCGATTTGACCAGCCCATAGGCGATGCGCTGCTGCGGCCGGCCCTTGGTCTTTAAGAGATCGAACGAGAACAGCACGTCTTCGGCGGTGATCGGCTTGCCGTCGGAAAAGCGCGCGCGCGGGTCGAGGTGGAAAGTCACCTGCGAACGCGCCCGATCAATGTCGATCGACTTCGCGATCAGGCCGTAGAGAGTGAAGGGCTCGTCCTGCGAGCGGGCCATCAGGCCTTGGAAAACATTCCCGACAAGCCCCTGCGCCGCGGTTCCCGATTTGAGATTGAACGGGTTGAGGCTGTCGAAGGTGCCGGCAAGGCCGACGCGAAGTTTGCCGCCCTTCTTCGCTTCCGGCTCGGCGTAAGGGAAGTGATGGAAATCGCTCGGTAAAGCCGGCGCGCCGTGCATGGCGATCCCATGCGTCGGGCAGGGCGCTTCGACCGCTCGAGGGGTCGGGGCCGCGCCCGAGGCGGGCGCGGCGATAAGGAGCGAGAGGGCGAAGCTGAGCGCGCGGCGCCCCCGCGTTCGCTGTTCGCCGCCGCGGCTTGCGGGGCGTCTTGCAGAGATCGGGCGAATCTTCATGGGCGGACCATAATCCAACGTCCCGTCGCAAGAAGCGAGTCGCGCTTAAGTTTTCGGCCATTTTTTTGCGATAGGTGTGGGCAAAAAGCGCCCACGCCAAGCATTGAGCGCTCCGTCCGGCTGGAATTTACTGCCGCGACCATGTAAGAGCGGTGCCGTCGCCTCGTCGGCGTCTCGCGATCGCGCTGGAACACGGGCTGGTACAAGTTCCATGGCGCTGTGGCGCGAAGGCGGCTCCCGTTATGACGCGATCTCGAAACTATCCGGAGCCGGAGAGCGCCGGCCAGCAGGACAATCGAAAGGAACTTCCGATGTCGACCCATATCTCGCGTTCTTGCGCGATCGCCCTTGCGGGAGCGTTGCTGTTCGTCGGCGGCGGCGCATTGGCTCAGCAGGCGCCGGCGGCCGGCGCAGCGCAGCAGCAGCAGCAGCAGCCTCAGGGGCCGATTGCCGCCGAGCTCGTCGCTGTCCAGCCGGACTGGACCAAGGTTTGCGGCGCTGATCCCCAGACCAAAAAGGAAATGTGCTACACGACGCGCGACTTCGGCGTGTCGGCGAAGGAGGGCGAGGCGCCTCAGCCGCTGCTCGCGCTGGCGATCTACGATCCCAAGGGCGACGATCAAAAGATCATCCGCCTGCTGCTGCCGCCGGGCCTCATGCTGAAACCCGGCTTCCGCTTTTCGATCGATAAGGGAGCGCCGGAAAGCGGCGCGTTCGAAATCTGCTTCCCGAATGGCTGCTTCGCCGAGGCGAAGGTCAAGAAGACGGTCGTCGACGGCATGAAGAAGGCCGAAAAGATGACGGTGGTCGTTAAGAATCAGGCGAACGGCGAAGTCACCTTCTATCTGCCGCTCGCCAATTTCGGCAAAGCCTTCGACGGCCCGGCCGTCGACCCGAAGGTCCTCGAAGAGCAGCAAAAGAAGCTGCAGGAAGAGCTGCAGAAGAAAGCCGAGGACGAGCGCAAGAAGCTCGAGGCCCAGAAGGGCGCCGCCACGTCGCCCGCGCCGGCCGCTTCCAAGAAGTAAGGGTTGTAAGAACCCCGAGCGTAGGACCCGCGTGGGACACTGTCCCCGCGGGTTTTTTTACGGCCGAAGCCTCGCGAACGAATTGCGCGTGACGCCGCGTCGCGCTTCCGCCCTCGTCTTTTCCGGGGAGATTCGCCGAGTCGCGCGCACAACGGCAGCGTCACTTTGACGCGCGGCAAATAGCCAGTCTATATAGGCTGCCGGGCCATCTCCATCGACAACCATCGGCGAGGTCAAAGCACGCATGTTTATCGCCATCGCTATGGTCCTGGTCGTCGCGGGTTCGATCCTGTTTCACGTATTGAGCCCCTGGCGGGCGACGCCGATCGCGTCGAACTGGGGCTTCATCGACGACACGATGGCGCTGACCTTCCTGGTGACCGGGGCCGGATTCGTCGCCGTGATCCTGTTCATGGCGTATTGCCTCTATCGCTTTCGCCATGTGCCGGGCCGGCGCGCCGCCTATGAGCCGGAGAATCAGAAGCTCGAAGCCTGGCTAGGCATCGTCACGACGATCGCCGTCATCATTCTCCTCGCGCCCGGGCTGCTCGTCTGGGGCCAGTTCATCACCGTGCCTAAGGACGCGATGGTGATCGAAGCGGTGGGCGTTCAGTGGAGCTGGAGTTTCCGCCTGCCGGGCGCCGACAACCAGCTCGGCTCGAGCGATGTGCGCTACATCGACACCACCAATTCCATGGGTCTGAGCCCGGCCGATCCGAAGGGGCAGGATGATCTGCTGATCGCCAGCAGCGAATTGCACCTGCCGATCGGCAAGCCGGTCAAGGTCCTGCTGCGCTCGATCGACGTCCTACATGACTTCTATGTCCCAGAGATCAGGGCGAAGATGGACCTCGTGCCGGGCGTCGTCACATATTTTTGGTTCACGCCGACCAAGATCGGCGAATATGAGATACTCTGCGCCGCCTATTGCGGCACGGGGCATCCGCAGATGCGCGGCAAGATGGTCATAGAGTCGGAGGCCGACTTCGAGACCTGGCGCACGGCGCAGCAGACGTTCGAGCAGTCGCGCAAGAGCGACGCGAGCCGAGACAAGCGGGCCTCTGCTCAATGACGCTCACTGATGCGAGTCGCGCTGCTTTGACATTCATCGCCGCTGACAGAGCGCCGCCGCGACGGGGCTCGATCAATCGCCGGAAGCGCGACAGGGGCGAAGGGAGGATCGTTCCATGACCGACGCCAGCGTACCCCAGAATGTCGCGCCGCCGCCGGCGGAGGTGCCGGACGTCGACCTCTATCACGCGCACAGCTGGATCACGAAATATGTGTTCAGCCAGGACGCCAAGGTCATCGCCATTCAATACGCCGGCACGGCCATCGCCGTCGGCATTTTGGCGCTGGTGCTGTCATGGGTGATTCGCCTGCAGCTCGCCTTTCCGGGGGCGATCCCGTTCATTGACGCCAACGTCTATTACCAGTCCGTGACCATGCATGGCATGATCATGGTCGTGTATATGCTCACCGCTATCTTTCTCGGCGGCTTCGGCAATTATCTCATTCCGCTGATGGTCGGCGCGAGGGACATGGTGTTCCCTTACGTCAACATGCTCAGCTACTGGGTCTATCTGATCGCGACCCTGGTTCTCGTCTCGAGCTATTTCTTCCCGGGCGGGCCGACCGGCGCCGGCTGGACGCTTTATCCGCCGCAATCGATTCTGACGGGCACGCCGGGCCACGAATACGGCATCATCCTGATGCTCGTCTCGTTGATCCTCTTCATCGTCGGCTTCACGATGGGCGGATTGAATTACGTGGTGACGGTGCTGCAGGCGCGCACCCGAGGCATGACGCTGATGCGCATGCCGCTGACGGTTTGGGGGATCTTCTCCGCCGCCGTCATGGCGCTTCTCGCCTTTCCCGGCCTCTTCGTCGCCTGCCTCATGCTGCTCCTCGACCGCACGCTCGGCACGAGCTTCTTCATGCCGTCGCTCGTCGAACTCGGCGAGCGCAAGGACTATGTCGGCGGCAGTCCGATCCTGTTCCAGCACCTGTTCTGGTTCTTCGGCCATCCCGAGGTCTATATCGTCGCACTGCCGGCCTTCGGCATCGTTTCCGATCTGATCAGCGTGCATGCGCGTAAGAACATCTTCGGCTATAGGATGATGGTCTGGGCCATCATCGCCATCGGCGTGCTCAGCATGGTGGTCTGGGGCCACCATATGTATATCAGCGGCATGGACCCCTGGTTCGGGTTCTTTTTCGCGGTGACGACGCTCGCGATCGCGGTGCCGACGGCGCTGAAGGTCTATAATTGGGTGCTGACCCTCTGGCACGCCGACATCCATTTCACGACGCCGATGCTGTTCGCCCTGGGCTTCCTCGTCACCTTCGTCAACGGCGGCATCACCGGCCTTTACCTCGGCAATGTCATCGTCGACGTGCCGCTGTCGGCGACGCTGTTCGTCGTCGCCCATTTCCACATGGTGATGGGCATCGCGCCGGTGCTCGTCGTCTTCGGCGCCATCTATCATTGGTATCCGAAGATCACCGGCCGCATGATGGACGAGCGGCTCGGCAAGATTCACTTCTGGATCACCTTCCTCGGCGCCTATGCGATCTTCTTTCCGATGCACTATCTGGGCGTGCTCGGGATGCCGCGGCGCTTTTACGAGATGGGCGAAACCGCCTTCGTTCCCGCGTCGGCCGCCACGCTCAACATTGTCATCACGGTCATCGCCTTGGCGGTCGGCTTCGCGCAGTCGATCTTCTTCTACAATCTGTTCAAGAGCCTGAAATACGGCGCCCCCGCCGGCGGCAATCCCTGGCGCGCCGCTTCGCTCGAATGGCAGACTCCGGAGACGCCGCCCGGCCACGGCAATTGGGGTAAACATCTTCCAGTGGTTTATCGCTGGCCGTACGCCTATAGCGTGCCCGGCGCGCCGGAGGATTATCTGCCGCAGAACGCGCCGCCGGTGAGAGGAGAGCATTCGCCATGAGCGTCATGGGGCTCTTCTTCATCTTTATCGCCACCGTCGCCATCATGTGGTTGGTGCGCCAGGGGGTGATGGAGTCTCCCTGGCTCGAGGAGGGCGAGGTTGCGCATTATCGTCGCGCCGGCGGCGCCGAGCCGCCGACGGCAGGGAGAGTGGGGCTCGCGGTCTTTCTCGCCGTCGCCGGCTGTCTGTTCTCTCTTCTCGCCGCCGCCTTTTTCATGCGCGGCGACGCGCCCGACTGGCAGATGCCGCCGATCCCCGGCGTGCTCTGGGTCAACACTTTTCTTCTGGCCGCCAGCAGCGTCGCGCTGCAGGTCGCGGTCTTCGCCGCCCGGCGCGCCAACGCCGAGCGGGTCAAGACGGCGCTGCTTGTCGGAGCCGTAACCGCGGCGCTTTTCCTGATCGGCCAGATCTGGGCGTGGCGCGAACTTCTCGAGCTGCGATTCTTCGCCTCGAGCAACGCCGCCAACGCCTTCTTCTATCTGCTGACGGGCGTGCATGCGCTGCATCTCATTGGCGGTCTGGTGGCGCTTGCGCGAACGACCGACAAGGTGCGCGGCGCCGAGCGAATCACCAAGGCGCTGACGACGTGCGTCGAGCTCTGCGCCATCTACTGGCATTTTCTGCTGTTCGTCTGGTTGCTGATGTTCGCCATGCTCATCGGCTGGGCCGATGGTTTCGGCGCCATCTGCCGGCGTCTGCTTTCGTAAAGGGAACGCGCTATGACGGCGGAGCCTGTCACGACTGAACATGTAACGACTGAGTCCACGCTGCGAAGCAGCCTGCATGGCATGGTCGCTGACTGGTCCTCGGATCAGCGCTCTTTCAAGAGCGCGTCCTGGGGCAAGGCGATGATGTGGATTTTCCTCGTCAGCGACACCTTCGTCTTCAGCTGCTTTCTGATTTCCTACATGACGGTGCGCATGTCCACGACGGTGGAATGGCCGCACCCGAGCGAAATCTTCGCTCTCGAGATCGGCGGCAAGAAAATTCCGCTCATCCTCATCGCCATCATGACGTTCGATCTCATCACGAGCTCGGGCACCATGGCGATGGCCGTCAACTTCGCCTATGCGCGCGAGCGCAGGAAGGCGGCGATTTTGATGCTGGTGACGGCGTTCTTTGGCGCCGCCTTCGTCGGCATGCAGGCCTTCGAATGGACCAAGCTCATTCACGAAGGCGTGCGGCCATGGGGCAATCCCTTCGGCGCGGCGCAGTTCGGCTCGAGCTTCTTCATGATCACCGGCTTTCACGGCTTCCACGTGTCGATCGGCGTGATTTTCCTGCTCATCGTCGCGCGCGCCGTCTGGCGCGGCGATTATGACGTGGGACGGCGCGGTTTCTTCACGAGCCGCAGGGGCCGATACGAGATCGTCGAGATCATGGGCCTATATTGGCACTTCGTGGATCTTGTGTGGGTCTTCATCTTCGCATTCTTCTATCTGTGGTGACGTCTCCGACAGGGGGAAATGATGACGGCGACGACGGACGATACGACCCATAGCCATGTTCATGTCGCGCAAGCGGCGCAGCCTGCGGCGCAGGCGCATGGCCAGCAGCATCCGATCAAGCTCTATCTTCTGGTGTGGGGCCTGCTCTTCGTTCTGAGCGCCTGCTCCTATCTCGTCGATTATTTCGACTTTCAGGGCTATTTGCGCTGGTTCCTGATCATCGTGTTCATGCTGCTGAAGGCCGGGCTCATCGTCGCCGTCTTCATGCACATGGCGTGGGAGCGGCTGGCGCTGGTCGTCGCCATTCTGCTGCCGCCGCTGGCCGTGCTGGTTCTCATGGCGATGATGGCGTGGGAAGGCGACTACACCAATTATCTGCGCGTGATTTTTTTCGGCGCGTGACGCGGGCTTGCCCGCTCCGCCTGAATGAATCGCGCCGATCTCGGGCCGTCGGAGAATCGCGAATGCGAAGGGACGATCAGCGCGTCGCCAATAAGGCGATCCTCATCGTCCTTTCGGCGCTCTGCCTCGTCATGATCATTTTTCTCGGCGCCTGGACGCTCGTCGCGCATCTGCAATAGCGGGTGCGGCTATTCCTCGAGCGCGCCCTCCTCATTGACCGCATGCGCCAGGCCGGCCGTCGTCACCAGCCCCGCGACGCTGACGGCGACCATGAGCGCGACGACGCCGGTGAGTCCCCAGCCGGCCTGCAATTGCGGCACCACAAACGTGCCGAAAGTGGCGCCGACCTTGGCGCTCGCCGCCGCGAAGCCGCTCGCCGAGGCGCGAATCGCCGTCGGGAACAGCGTCGGCGCGAGGGTGAAGGTCGTCGCGTTGGGTCCGGCGTTCATCGCGAAATTGAACAGCATGAAGCCGCCGATGACGAAGGCGAGATGCGCATTCGCGCCATTGTCCGACATCGCGGCGAAGAGCAACAGCAGCATGCCAAGCCCCATGCCGCTAAATCCTGCGACCTGCATGGTGATCCGGCCAAAGCGCGGAACCGCCCAGAGGCTCGCCACAAAGCCGATGATGAGAAAAGCGTCGACGATGGCGCTGCCTTCCGCGTCGGCGAAGTCGGCGGCGATCGAGCCGGCGTCGGCCGCGCCGAGATGCATGGCGCCAAGGATCACGGGCGTGAACAGGCCGACGCCATAGGTCGCGACGTCCATCAGCATCCACGGCAAGGCGACGAGCATCGTGCGGGCGCGATAGGCTTTGCTGAACAGCATTGAATAGCCGATGTCCTGCGCCTTGGACGCGGACGCCCGCTTCGACGCCGCAAGGGCGGCCGCTTCGGCGCCCAGGTTCACAGGCGTCTCGCCGAACTCGATCGACAAGGTCTTGAGCAGCGCCGTCGCTTCGCCGATACGTCCCTTCGCGACCAGCCAGCGCGCGCTTTCCGGCGCCCATAGGCGCGCGGCCAGGAAAAGGAGCGCGATCACGCCGCTGGCGCCGAACAGCAACCGCCAGTCTTCTGTTGACGGCCGCAGCTTCAAGAAAGCGAGGCCGGCGAGAGCCGCCGCGGCCATGCCGACCGACTGCAGGGCGATCGTCGCGACGGTCATTCTATTGCGCGTCGCGCGCGGCATGAGTTCCGACACATAGGCGCCGCTCGTCGGAAAATCGATGCCGACGCCAACGCCAAGCAGGAACTGCGAGAGCAGGATAAAGCGGGCGTTCGGCGCGACGGCGCCGATGAAGCACGCGAGGGCGATGATCGCCATGTCCGCGATGAAGACGCGCTTGCGGCCGAACCGATCCGCGCCGATTCCCCCGAGCGCCGACCCCGCGACCGCGCCGAGCACCAGCGCCGATCCAATCAGGCCGACGAAAAGCGGACTGATCGGAAAGTCCCGCTTGAGCAGCGGCAGCGCGACGCCCAAACCGGACACCGAGAAGCCGTCCAAAAAGGCGCCGCCGCTCGCTGCGAGCCAATAGGCGTAATGACGCCATGTCATCGGCGCTTCGTCGAGCGCCGAAAAGACCGACGTGGCGTTCAATGGCGAGGCCGTCACCCAGCCTTGCTCCGTTCCTCTTGGTTCTTTGCTTGTTGATAAAGCCTGCGGATTTCGTCGATGTCGACGGAGGGCTTCGGCAGTTTCAGATTAAGATCGTCGAGCGTATCGGCGATGATGCTGGAAACCGCGAGATTGCGAAACCATTTGTGATTTGCCGGGATGACGAACCAGGGCGCATGTTCGGTCGAGCAGCGCGTCAGGGCCGCCTCGAAGGCCTTGATGTAATCGTCCCATTTTTCGCGCTCGGAATAGTCGCTGGCGCTGATCTTCCATTGATTCGCTGGATCGTCGAGCCGCGCCTTGAAGCGCTTGAGCTGTTCGTCCTTCGAGATATAGAGAAAGAATTTCAGAATCGTCGTCTTGTTTTCTACCGTGAGCAGCTTTTCCCATTCATTGATGAAATCATAGCGCGGCTTCCACACCTCTTTTGGCGCGAGCTTATGCACGCGCACGACAAGCACGTCTTCGTAATGCGAGCGATTGAAGATCGAAACGTAGCCGCGCCGCGGCGCATGCGGATGGACACGCCACAGAAAGTCGTGCTCCTTTTCTTCGGGAGTCGGCTGCTTGAACCCCGTCACTTGCACGCCCTGTGGGTCCATGGCGCTGATGACATGCCAGCAGGTGCCGTCCTTGCCGGCGCTGTCGATGCCCTGCAAAACGATCAGGAGAGAATGCGTGCGGTCGGCGTAGAGTTTGCGCTGCAGCTCGGTAATGCGCGTGAGATTGCGCTGCAATTCCTGCGCCGTTTCGGCGTCATTCGCATAGTCGGCATGAAAAGCCGGATCAATTGATCCAAGATTGACGTCCGAGCCGGGTTCGACGCGGAACTTCTTGACGAATTTCATGTGCTCCGCCTCCTTCGTCCCGTCGCTCTCATTCAACTAGCGAGAGCGACGCGGCGGGCCGTCAGGTTCCTGTCGCGCCGCCCAGCCAGACGCCAGTAGATGATCTTCACAATCTCAGTCACGACGACCCAGAGCAGGCAGTAAAGCCATACGCCGACGATCGCCGCGCCGGGAACGGCGTCGACGCCAACTCCGTAAAGGCAGAGCAGCACGGCGACGACCTGCGTCGCCGCGATCGCCCAGAAGAGTCTGGCGCTCGGATAGGGCGGCGCAAAAATCGCGTTTTTGGTGCGCACGCTGAACAGCAGCAGATGGCCGCCGACGGCGAGCTGCAGAAACAGCAGAGTCTGAAGTTGGCCGGGATCGATCGGGATCATCGTCTGCAGCGAATCGTCGAGAATCCAGCGCATGCCGATCAGCAGGAATCCGAAAGTCTCGGCGACCGCGATCAGTCCCATCAGCGAAGCGAAAATGAAGATGCGGTGCATGTCCCATCTCACCGGCTGCGGCGCGACGGGGACATTGTCGTAGGCGATCGTCATGATCGGGATGTCGTCGAGGAGCGCGAGCGCGACGATCATGATGGCGGTGAGCGGCTGAAAGTCGAAAAACACGATCGACGCGACGACGACGATCATGATGTCGAGCGTCATGGCGATCCGGTAGTAAATGTAGCTCTCGATGCGCTGGAAGATCTGACGCGACACGCGGATCGCATTGACGATGGTCGAAAGCCCGGGCGCCGTGAGGATCAATGCGGCGGCGCTTCGCGCCGCATCGGTCGCGCCGCTGACGGCGATGCCGCAATCGGCTTGTTTAAGCGCAGGCGCGTCATTCACGCCGTCGCCGGTCATCGCGACGATATGGCCGACCGACTGAAGCGCCTTGACGATCTCATATTTGTGTTCCGGGAACACTCTGCCGAATCCATCGGCCCGCTCCACCGCGTCGACGACGCTGCGTGGCAGAGCGCCGGCCTTGACGTCCCCTTTGAAGACATCGCTCGCGACGAGAAGATGCGATCCCATGCCGAGCTGGGCGGCGATCTCATCGCCGATGGCGACGTCATCGCCGGTCACCATCTTGACTTCCAGGCCGAGCCCGCGCGCCTCGGCGATTGTCGCCTTGGCGTCGGCGCGCGGCGGGTCCATCAGCGAGATCAATCCGACCAGTTGCCACCGCGCGCCATCTTCCGACATGGCGACGCCCAGCGCGCGCTGACCTTTGACCGCGAGCGCAGCGACTTCGTTCTGATAGCGCTGCAACGTCTGCGAGTCGGGCCGCACGAGCGCGGATATCGCCTGCGGCGCCCCCTTGGCGTAGTGGCGAACGCCGCCAGAGCCATCCGCGACTGTCGAGATGGTGCGTTTGCTGACGGGATCGAACGGCGTGAAGGCCTTCTGCTTGAAACTGTCGAGCGCATCATGCGCCGGCAGCGCCGCCATCACGGCAAGGTCGATCGCGTCTTCGCTGCTTTTTTGGGTCGCCAGCGCAGCGAAGAGCAACACGTCGTCGCTCTTGAAAGCGCCATAGGAAATGGCGCTTTGCACTGTGAGCTTGTTCATCGTCAGCGTGCCGGTTTTGTCGCTGCACAGCACGTCGACTCCGGCAAGCTCCTCGATCGCGTTCAGGCGCGAAACAATGGCCTTTTGCAAGGAGAGCGTATAGGCGCCGATCGCCATCGTCACGGACATGACCGCCGGCAGCGCGACCGGAATCGATGCGATCAGCAGCACCAGCACATATTGGGCGATGGCGCCGACGCGATCCCAGCTCCAATCGTCCGGCGCGATGACTTCCCGATAGAGCTGCGCGCCGACGAGGATCAGCGCCAGAAAAAATGCAAGCACGAGGAGAAAGTCGCCGACCTCCGTCACCGCGCGCTGCGAATGCGAAACGGCGCCGGCGGCGCCGACGAGCTTCGCGGTGCGTCCGAAGAAGGTGCGCTCGCCCGTCGCCGTGACCACGCCAGTCATGGCGCCTTGTTTGGCGATTGCGCCCGCATAGGCGTCGTCGCCGATTTTCTTGGAGACGGGCAGCGATTCGCCGGTGAGCGCCGCCTGATCGCAGCTCAAATAGTCGCCTTCAATGAGCAGGAGATCCGCGGGGATGATTTGGCCGGCGGCGACGCTGACAATATCGCCCGGCGTCAGTTCGGCGGCGGGAATCGTGGTCCACGCGCCGTCGCGCAGCGCGCGCGCGCGGGGCGCGAGGTTTTTCTTCAAGGCCGCGAGCGCATTCGCCGCCTTGTTGTCCTGCCAGAATCCGACCACGGCGTTATAGAGGAGAAGACCGGCGACGACGCCGAAATCCGGCCAGTCCCGCCGCACGGCGGAAATGACCGCGGCGGCTTCGATAAGAAACGGCAGCGGCCCCCAGAAATAGTTGAGCAGACGGCGCCACTTGCTTTCGGTCTTATCCTCTAGCGCGTTTGGGCCGTATTCCGCGAGCCGCCGCGCCGCTTCGGCGGCGGTGAGACCGCTCTCTGTCGTCTTCAGCGTCTCAAGTCGCTGCGAGATTTTGACCTGCGCCGGATCGAGGGAAAGCGCTGGCGAAGATTGGCCCGCCGGCGGTTTCGCGCTGACGTCCGGCATGCTTGCTCTCCCCATCACATAGCCAAAAAATATCCGAACCGAATCTTACGGCGTGATCCGAGTCACGCCAATAGATTCGCTCAAAAAGGCAAGCGCGAGTCGAAATTAACCGTGCACAGCCTATTCGGCGGCTGTGCAGGCGGCGCCGTCGTTCGACGCGCCTATGGCGTTATCCTTCACGATCTTGTCGGCGCGCGTCTTCGCATCTGCGAGATCCTTGTCATAGACGTCGGTCAGATATTCATTCGTCGTCGTCTTGACGATCGAGTGATTGGGCGATTGCAGCGGTCCGGACACATTGATCGAGGCGACGGTCGACAGGCCGGGACGCAAGGGCTGTTTCTCGAGTTCGTCCGCCCGCAGGGCGATGCGCACCGGAATGCGCTGAACGATGCGGATGAAGTTGCCGGTCGCGTTATCGGGGGGCAGAGCCGCGAAAACGGCGCCGGAGCCCGGAACAAGTCCCGCTACTTCTCCATGGTAGATCTGTTCCGATCCATAGAGATCGACCTTGATGATCGCCGCCTGCCCGGGACGAACCCGAGCCATCCTGTTTTCCCACAAATTCGCTTCGACCCAGAGATGGTCGAGCGGCACGATATTGAGAATGGCGTCGCCGGGGCGCACCCGCTTGCCGACCTGAACGCTGCGCTTGGCGACATAGCCGGTCGCCGGCGCCCGGATGTTCTGGCGCACGAACTCGACGTAAGCGTCATTGTATCGCGCCTTGGCGGCCTCGATGTCGGGATGGTTCATCCGCGTCACGCCGACGACGCGCGCCTCGACCGACTGGTATTCCGCCTGCGCTTCTCGCAGATCGGCTTCCAGCGCGGCGAGCTGGTCCTCGGTATTCTGCAGCACCTGTCGCGAAGCGGCGCCGCTCAGCGTCGCTTCGCGGTATCTTGCGAGATCATGGCGCGTTCTGTCGCGAAGCGCGGCGCGGGAAATGACCTTCTGGCAGATCTGTCGGCGCTGCGCGTAAAGCGCGCCGACGGCGCGAACCGCGCGGCCGAGTTCGGCCTCCGCCTGCGCGAGCGCCGCTCTTGCGCGTTGGCCGTCGAGGCGAACGAGCACGTCGCCTTTCTTGACGAGCTGCGTTTCTTCAGCGAGCACGGCGGCCACGACTCCCGTCGCGTCCGCCTGCACCGGGATGATGTTGCCGGTGATGAAGGCGTTGTCCGTCGTCACCCAGTCGCGGTCGTAAAAAAACCATCGCGAGAACGCGATCAGCGCGCCGACAACAACCGCCGCAATGACGATCTTGAGCAGTAATTCTCTGCGGGAGCGGATGCTTTTGCGGGACAGCGCCATCGATGGGGGTTCGCGTTCTTCTGTTAAGGCGTGGCGCGTTCAGCCGCCGCCAAGCGATTGGATCGTCTCGACGGCCGGCGTCAAAGGGTCGGTTTCGGGCGCCGGCTTCGGCGCGGCCGGCGGCGGACCATCGGCATAGCCGCCGCCCAGCGCCTGATACAAGTCGACGGCGGCGATCAGCCTGTCGCCTTCAAGCGCCCGCTGCGCGAAGCCGGACTCGAGAAGATCAACACGCTCGGCGACGGTTTCGCGGCGATCTTTCATGCCGTCGCGCAGCCGCGATTGCGCGAGGTCATATTGCACGCGCGCCGCGCGCAGGTACCGGCTTTGCGCCTCATATTCGGCGCGCGCGCGCTTGAGATTGGCGATGGCGTCGGCGACCTGCTGCGCCGCTTGCAGCAACGTCTCATTATATGAGTCGACCGCCTGATCATAATCGGCGCGCTGAAACTCCAGATTGCCGCTGAGGCGGCCGCCCTGAAAAAGGGGCAGGCGCAGTCCGGGCGAGATCGCGTAGCCGATCGCCGAGGGCGTGAAGAGATAGCCCGCAAGTTTGCTGATCTTCGTCGAGGTCACCGAGCCCTCGAACCCGCCGGTGATCGCAAGGTCGATCGAGGGAAGAAACATCGTTTTGGCGACGTGAACACGGGCCGCCGCCGCCTCGGCGCGGCGCAGCGCGGCGGCGAGATCGGGGCGGTGCGCGAGCAGTTCAAGCGGCAGGCTTCGTGGCAACGGCGGCGACGCCGGCGCTGGCGCGTTCCGGCCGGCGTAAAGGTCGCGCGCGGCGTCGGGCCCTTCGCCCATCAGCCGAGCGAGCGCATCCTTCTGCAGCGTCACCAGCGCCTGCGCCGCCGCTTCGCGCCGGACGGCGTTTTCGTATTCGGCGCGGGCGATCTGCACCCCATCCAAGGAGTCGAGTCCGGTGCGATAGCGGGTTTCAGCCAGCGCAACCAAATCGCGGCGCAGACGCGTCAACGCTCTGGCGACCTCGAGCTGGCGCGCCGCGGCGTAGCCGCGCAGATAGGCGCGCGCGACCGAGGCGGTCAGCAGCAGGCGCGCCTGCTCCAGTTCGGCCTCTTGCGCCGCCGACTCGCCGATCGCCGAGTCGAGCAGAGCCCGGTTTTTCTCCCAGAAATCCAGCTCCCAGGTCAGCGCAAGCGGATTGATAAAGGCCATGGTCTTTTGCAATCCGCCCTGCGCCGGATTGTAGGAGGCCACGACGCCATGCAGCGGGTTGCGGGATTGCCGCATGCCGAAGGTCGCCTGGACTTCCGGCAGGAGCCTCGCGCCGGCGACCTGTACGATGGCGTCCGCGCCGCGCAGAGTGTCTTCCGCTTTCTTGAGGCTTTGATTGTCGCGCAACGCCTTGTCGATAACGCCGTCAAGCTCAGCGCTGCAGAAAGCGCGCCACCATTCCTCGCGGGGCCAAGCCGTTTCGCCAGCGGCGGCTTTCAGGCCGGATCTGGCCAGCGTGCGCTCCATGGCCGGCGCGCCGAGAAATTCAGCGCGCTCTACCGTCGTCGTGGGCGCGCAGCCGGCGAGAAAAAGCGTAACCGGGGTGCCGCAGCACAGCCATCGCCGCCAGGTCCCGAGCCGAATCACGCCCATGCCCCAGGCGGCGATGCTCTCGCGGCCAGGGCGCAGGCGGGAAGGCGCACGACGGGGTGCGGGCTCTCTAAGCAACGTACACTCCTACCCTGCGCCGACGATCTTAAGAACGCGGCGGCGAGTTCGCAGGAGTCATCAGCCTTTCGGCGGTTATCGGGGGAACCCCATCCCCATCCGTTAATACTTAGTTTACGACAGAGCTACCGGTCAACAAGTCCAATGGCGACCTCGCGCGCTATCCCCAGAGCTCCGAAGCCGGCGGCATGAGAGTCGATCCCTCATAGGACAGCCCGGGGACGCGATCGCGGGCCAGAAGCAGAGGGCCGTCGAGGTCGACGAAGGAGGCCATCTGCCCCACCAGGACAGCGGGCGCCATGGCGAGCGACGTTCCCACCATGCAGCCCGCCATGATCGAAAAGCCCATTTCCTGCGCCGCGCGCGCCAGCGCCAGCGCTTCGGTCAGGCCGCCAGTCTTGTCGAGCTTGACGTTGATCGCGTCGTAGCGGCCCTTGAGCGGCGCGAGCGAGGCGCGGTCATGCACGCTTTCGTCGGCGCAGATCGGCACGGGGCGAGGCATGGTCGCGAGGATGTCGTCCCGACCCGCCGGCAGAGGCTGTTCAACGAGCGAGACGCCGTAATCGGCGCAGGCGGCGAGCTGGCGGGGAAGGCTTTCCGCCGCCCATGCTTCATTGGCGTCGACGATGAGGGCTGAGTTGGGGGCGCCCGCGCGCACCGCGGCGAGGCGCGCTTCGTCGCCCTCGCCGGCGAGCTTGATCTTCAAGAGCGGCCGGTCGGCCGCCCGTTCCGCCGCGGCGCGCATCTGATCGGGCGCGCCGAGCGAGATCGTGAAGGCCGTCACAAGCGGCGAGAGCGTCTCGAAACCTGCCGCGACATGGGCGGGAACGCCCGAAAGCTTGGCTTCAAGGTCCCAGAGGGCGCAATCGAGCGCGTTGCGCGCCGCCCCCGCCGGCAGCAGGCGCTGCAGAGCGGCGCGATCGGCGCCGGCTTCGAGAGCCTCGCGCGCGCCTTCAATTGTGGCGACAACGCTTTCGGCGCTTTCGCCATAGCGGGCGTAGGGAACGCATTCGCCCCGACCGACGCCGCCGCCTTGAACCAAGGTCGCGGTCACGACGACGGCTTCGGTCTTGGCGCCGCGCGAAATCACAAAGCTGCCGGCGATCGGGTAAGTCTCTATGGCGACAGACAGTTTTCGCTTCAAATCGCTCTCCGGCGCCCGCGTCGCGCGGCCGCAATGGCGCAGTGATGTGCGCCGACGCGCTTGCTGACGTCAATTCACGAAGTTATGACGTTTTTGCAAGAGGCGGCTTTGGAAGAGGCGGCTTTACAAGCGGCGGCGCGCCGGCCCGCGTCAGCGGCGCGCCACAATCGTCGGATAGGATGACGCTATCAATGAGCCGATCACTGACTCCAGCGCGGAGCGAAGCCCGATGACCGTCGCGGCGATGCAGCGTCCGCCCCAAGTCGCGCGCCAGTCCGCGGCGGAGGGCGTGCGCCTTGCGCTTTCGGGCGACTGGACGCTCTTCGCCTCTCAGCGCCTGGAGGAGGAGGGCCGTCGAATTGTCGAGGAGGCCCGCCTCGACCGGATGGTCTCGATCGATCTTTCGCAAGTCTCGCAACTCGACACGGCCGGCGCCTGGCTGATCAATCGCGCGCGGCATGATCTCGCGGGCCGCGACGTCGCGGTCACGCTCGAACATGTGCGCCCTGAATATTCGACACTGCTCGAAGAAACGCATTACCGCGCCTTCGTTGTGCCCTCGCGGCCGCGGTTCAATGTCATCTTCGTTCTGCTTGCAGACTTCGGCGAATCCATCGTGGACGCGCTTCGCGAATTTTACCGCGGCGTCAGCTTTCTCGGCGAATTCATCTCCTCGATGATCTATGTGGCCGCCAATCCGCAGCGGTTCAGGCTCACTTCGCTCGTCGCGCAAATCGAGCTGGTCGGCTTTCGCAGCGTCCCGATCATCGTGTTGATCAACATTCTGGTCGGCGGCATCGTCGCGCAACAGGGCATCTTTCAGCTGCTCAAGTTCGGCGCGTCCAGCTACTCGGTCAGCCTGATTGGCATTCTTGTCTTGCGCGAACTCGGCGTGCTGCTGACCTCGATCATGATTGCCGGCCGCTCTGGCTCGGCGATCACCGCCGAACTCGGCTCGATGAAAATGCGCGAGGAGATCGATGCGCTGCTGGTGATGGGACTTTCACCGATCGAGGTGCTCATCGCGCCGCGCGTGCTCGGTCTCGTGATCTCTCTGCCGATTTTGACCTTCATCGCCGACATAGCGGCGCTCTTTGGCGGCATGGTCGTTTCCTGGTGGTACGGGGGGATCAGCCCGGTGGCGTTTGCGTCATTGCTCAAAGAGGCGATTGCGCTGCATACGTTTCTTGTCGGCATCATCAAGGCGCCCTTCATGGCGCTGGTGATTGGCCTCATCGCCTCGATGGACGGACTCGCGACGCAGGGCTCCGCCGAATCGCTCGGCCGTCAGGTCACCTCCTCGGTCGTGAAATCAATCTTCATGGTCATTGTGATGGATGGGTTGTTCGCCGTATTTTTTGCGGCGATCGACTATTGAGCGCGGCGATGACCAACGCCTCGGCTCACGCCAACGACGCCGCTCAATCGCGTCCGAATCGCGACGTCATTATCAGCGTGCGCGATCTCGTGGTCGGCTTTGGCGACAAAACCATCATGAAAGGGCTCAGCCTCGACGTCTACCGCGGCGAGGTGCTCGGCTTCGTCGGAGGATCTGGGCAGGGAAAATCGGTGCTCACCCGCGCGATTCTCGGACTCACGCCGACGCGAGGCGGCTCCATTCGGGTTTTTGGGCAAGATCGCGACGCGCTCGCGCCGCTTGAGCGGCGTGCGCTGGAACAGCGTTGGGGCGTGCTGTTTCAGAACGGCGCGCTGTTTTCGGGCCTCACGGTGAAGCAGAATATTCAGATGCCGATGCGCGAAATGCGCGACCTCTCTCAGCGACTGATGGACGAGCTGGCCATGTTGAAGCTCGAGCTTGTTGGCCTCAATTCCGACGCCGCGGACAAATTTCCGTCAGAATTGTCGGGCGGCATGGTGAAGCGCGCGGCCCTGGCGCGCGCCTTGGCGCTTGATCCCGAGCTTGTGTTCCTGGACGAACCGACATCGGGACTTGATCCGATCAGCGCCGCCGAATTTGACGCGCTGATCGGCACGCTGCAGCAGACCCTCGGGCTGACCGTGTTTATGGTGACGCACGATCTCGACAGCCTGTATTCGATCTGCGACAGGGTGGCCGCGCTCGCCGAAGGTCGGGTCATCGCCGCAGGGCCGCTGGAAACCTTGCTCGCGTCCGACCACCCGTGGCTGAAAGCCTATTTCCACGGCGTGCGCGGCGGCAGACTGACTGCGGCGCGCGTTGAGCAGAAGGACGAATAATGGAAACCCGCGCCAACTACGCCCTGATCGGCGCTTTCACGCTGGCGGTCGCCTTTGCCGCCTTTCTTTTCGTCTACTGGTTTTCCGGACCGAGCCAGCTTGGCCGGCAGGATACATTCCAGATTGTCTTCACCGAGGTTTCAGGGCTGAGCCGCGGGTCCTCGGTGCTGTTCAACGGCGTGAAGGTCGGCGAGGTCACGCATCTTGGGATTTCCGAACAGGATCCGAGCAAGGTCGACGTGCTCGTCAGGATCGACAGCAGAACGCCGGTCAAGACCGACACGCGCGCGCGTCTTGAGACGCGGGGCTTTACGGGCGTTTCCGACGTCCTGCTGGTCGGCGGCACCCCCGGCGCGCCGCCTCTGACGGCGCAAGTCGGCCAGAAGTATCCCCAAATTCAGGCTGAGCGCTCCGAAATTCAAAATTTGCTCGTCAATGTTCAGAGCCTGTCGAAAAAGGCCGCTGACGTCCTCGCGAAACTCGACAAGCTCATCGACGACAACGGTCCGGCCATCACCGCGACGCTCACCAACGCTGCAACGGTCAGCAAGACTTTCGCGGACAACTCCGCTTCGATCACGACTTTCATCCACGACGCGACGGACGTCGCACGATCGCTTAAACCGGCGGCGGCGCGGCTCGATCAGCTGCTTGCGGCCGGCGAAAAGACGATCAAGGCGATTGACCCCAAGCAGCTCAAGGCGATCGCCGGCAATATCGCCGGGGCCTCGGAACGCATCAATCGTTTCGCCGCGACGGGGCTGCGCGAATATGGACAGCTCGCTGTGGATGGGCGCAAGGCCGTCGACACATTCGATCGCACGCTGCGTTCGGTTGAGAAAAACCCATCACAATTCATCTTCGGGCCGTCCCAGTCCGTGCCGGAATATCAAGGGCGTTAAATCAATCCAAAGCGTGGCTTTGAGCCAATGCGCGGATCGGTTAGAAGAACGACGCGCTCGACGGGGCGCGCGGGCGAAATGGGGCGACGGGTCGGCATGAAACTGAAGGCGTCCGCTTCGACGCAACGCAAGGTCGCGCAGGCGACGGCGATCGTGTCGGTCGCGTTTCTCGTGTCGGCCTGCGCCCAGGCGACGCGCGAGACGTTCGATCTGACGACCGAGACGGGCGCTTTGCGAAGCGTCGCGTTGCGCAGCGGCCCCGCGGTCTTCGTGCCTGAACCAGCCGCCCTCGCGCCTACCTCGTCAGATCGCATCGTGGTTCGCGCCGGCGATGACAGTGTGGCGATTCTTCCCGGCGTGCAGTGGTCGGATCCAATGCCGCGTCTTTTTCAGCGCCGCTTGATTGAAGCGCTGCAGCAGTGCGGTCTTTCAGCCTCTACCAACTTTGGCGCGCAAACAAAACTGCAGACGGACGTGCGGCGATTCGAGATCGACCTCGCCCGCAATCTCGCCGTCATTGAAGTTTCCGTCCAGCTCGTCGATTCGGGCGGCGGCCGGGCGAAGGCGGCGCGGATCTTTGTCGAAGAGGCGCCGGCGCCGGAACACACCGGCTCGCCAGCGGCGCGGGCGCTCAGCGACGCCGCGGCGCGTATCGCGCTGCGCATCGGCCAATGGACGCGCGCCCGGTTATAGCAACGCTGGCGGGGCGCAACCGCTCAGTCCGGGATCGAACCTTCCCACAGCATGATGTTCAGGCAGGCGAGAAACGCGCCGCTTTGGGACGCCGCTTTAGACGCGCTCGACCAGTCTTCCGCCTCGTCTCGCGTCAAGACGCCCGCGGACACGCAGTTCTCCGTCACGCGCGTGAGGTCGAAGATGATCTCCGCCGCGTCGAGACTTCTGACGACGAGAGCATGCGCCTTGCAGCCGATGTTTTCGACGCCGCACTTTTGGAGCAGAACGCCGATCTCTCGGCCGATGTAGGGATTGGCGAAAGACTTCTCCCATAGTCCCGCCATCTTCGCCCCGGTTTTGAGTTTCCCGTTGTAGACGAAATATGTTCCCCAATCGGGCTCGGCGACGACAATTCTGCCGCCCTTGCGCGTCACCCGGACCA
>Ga0351889_10092_pt1 | contig 34452 bp, 20 predicted proteins | sample TotcelFGM3001M14_FD_206767 | JGI IMG/M metagenome (GOLD analysis project Ga0351889, IMG submission 206767) | Enriched cells from coal bed in the Powder River Basin, Montana, United States - Total cells FGM rep3 HSBNCT.FGM.300.1.M14 ...
GCGAACGCGATCGTCCGCGACGGCTTGCATGGCATTCTGGGCCAGGGTGTCCATACGGACGAACCACTGGTCGGCCAGATACGGCTCGATCGGCGTCTTGCTGCGATCCGAATGGGCCAGATCGATCAAGCGGTCCTCGACCGCCGCGACCAGCCCCAATGCCTCCAAGTCGGCCACAACTTTCTTGCGGGCCACCAGCATCACCAGGCCCTGGTAGGGGCCCGCATTGGCGTTCAACGTGCCGTTGGGGTTGAGAATATTGACCATCGGCAAGTCTTGTCGCTTGCCGACGTCGTAGTCATTTGCGTCGTGGGCCGGCGTGATCTTCACACAACCGCTGCCCAACTCGGGCTTGGCCCATTCGTCCGCGACCAGCGGGATCACGCGATCGACCAGCGGCAACAGCAGTTTGCGGCCTGCCAAAGCCATGTCGCGGAGCTGTTCCAGTTGCGGCAGCAACGTCCGGCGTCGCTCGCGGACGGCGTCGAGTTCCCGCTGGATGTCCTCCCGCTCTTTGGCCGGCGCTTTCGACAGCTTGTCCAGCAGCCCCGCCTCGGCGCCGTCCAGGGCCGCCGCCGGGTTGGGATGCACGGCCACCGCCGTATCGCCCAGCATCGTCTCCGGCCGCGTGGTCGCGATCGTCACGTGCGCCGGTTCGCCCGGTTGCGGGTCGATGACCGGATATTGGAAGTGCCAGAAATGGCCCTTTACTTCCTCGTGAAACACCTCGTCGTCGCTGACCGCCGTTTGCAGGAACGGGTCCCAGTTGACCAGCCGTTTGCCGCGATAGATCAGCCCCTGACGGAACAAATCGAAGAACGTGCTGCGCACCGCGCGGGCGCATACGTCGTCCAGCGTAAAGCGGGTCCGCCGCCAATCGCAGCTGCAGCCCATCTGTTTCAGTTGGCCGATGATGCGGGCCTCGTATTGGTCCTTCCACTGCCAGATTCGCTCGACCAGCTTGTCGCGCCCCAGATCGTGCCGCGTCAAGTTCTCTTCTTCCTTCAGCCGCCGTTCGACAACCGCTTGCGTCGCGATTCCGGCGTGATCGGTGCCCGGCATCCACAGCGTTTCGAACCCTTGCATGCGTTTCATGCGGATGAGGATGTCTTGCAGCGAATTGTTCAAGGCGTGGCCCAGGTGCAGTGCGCCGGTGACGTTGGGCGGCGGAATCACAATCGTATACGGCGGCCGGCCGAGCTGGGGATCGGCGTTGAAGTAGCCTTGCGATTCCCACCAGGCATACAGGCGTGGACGGGCGTCGGCATAGTCGAAGCGATTGGGAAGCGATTCGGGCGAGAAATTGGAGGACATAGGGAGCGATCAATTGGGTGAATACAAGTGGGTTATAGATTTTGGGGTTATAAATTCGGGGGGTTATAAATTTGGGGTTATAAATGGAGGAGGTAGAATGAAGTCCAAATCTGGCGTGCCTGCGTATGGTCTTTCATTTATAACCCCCAATTTATAACCCACCTCTTCTGGATGCCGGCAATTTCCATGCGGCGTTGCTGAAAATGGCGTGGCTACTCGCGCGGCGTCACCTGATCCTTGTACAGTTTGTATTCGATCGCGTCGACCAAGGCCAGCCAACTGGCTTCGATCACATTTTCACTGACCCCGACCGTGCCCCACACGTCGTGTTCGTCCCGGCTTTCGATGAACACGCGAATACGGGCGGCCGTGCCGGCTTCCGAGTTTACCACGCGGACCTTGTAATCGACCAGGGACATTTTGCGCAAGCTGGGGAAGCTGCCGTTGAGCGCTTTGCGCAGCGCCGCGTCCAAGGCATTAACCGGGCCGTCGCCCTCGGCCACTTCGTGCCGCAGTTCGCGCTGTACGCGCAGCTTGACCGTGGCTTCGGTGACCACTTCCAGCCCATCGTGCGCCGCGACGGCGACATGGTATTTGAGACGCTCGAAATGCGGCTTGAACGTGCCCATACAGCGCCGCACCAGCAGGTCGAACGAGGCTTCCGCCGCCTCGAACTGGTATCCCCGATTCTCCAGCCGTACCACTTCGGCCAAAATCTGGTCCATCAGCGCCCGGTCGTGCTGGATGTTGTGTTTGGTCGTCATGGCGGCGATATTCGAACGGCCGGACAGTTCGCTGACCAAGATCCGCCGTGCGTTGCCGACCAATTCAGGATTGATATGCTCGTAAGTCCGCGAGTCTTTCGCCACGGCATGAACGTGCATCCCGCCCTTGTGGGCGAATGCGCTCTGGCCCACGAACGGCTGGTTGGTCCGCAAGTTCAAGTTGGCCGTCTCGTACACGAATCGCGACACTTCGGTCAGGCGTTCGGGGCGACCGTCGCCGAGGACCCGGTAGCCTTTCTTCTTGAGCGATAAATTCGCGATCACGGAGACGAGGTCGGCGTTCCCACAGCGTTCCCCCAGGCCGTTGATCGTGCCCTGGACCTGAACGGCGCCGGCATCCACTGCGGACAGCGAATTCGCCACTGCCAACTCGCAGTCGTTGTGGCAATGGATGCCTACCTGGACGCCATAGCTCTGCAGGCACTCGCAGGCTTGACGCGTGAGATCCGCCACCTCTTCCGGCAGTGTGCCACCGTTGGTGTCGCACAGGATCACGACCGCCGCCCCGGCCGCGGCAGCGGCTTGGATCGTCCGCGCCGCATAGTCCGCGTTGTGTTTCCAGCCGTCGAAAAAGTGCTCGGCGTCATAAAACACTTGGCGGCCTGATTCCACGAGAAACCGGATCGTATCACCGATCATCGCCAGGTTCTCTTCCAGCGAGACTTGCAGCACCTGGGTTACCTGGAAATCCCAAGTCTTGCCGACGATCGTGCAGACGGGAGCTTGGGAATTGACCAACGCCTTCATCCCGGGATCGTCCGCTGCGGCTCGGTCGCGGCGGCGAGTCATGCCGAAAGCACAGATGCGCGCCCGTTTCAGGCCCATCTCGCGCACGCGCTGGAAGTACTCCGCGTCTTTCTCGTTCGACAGCGGATATCCGCCTTCGATGAAGTCCACGCCCAGTTCATCCAAACGCCGCGTGATCTGCAGTTTGTCATTCAGCGACAGACTGACGCCTTCGCCCTGAGTGCCGTCGCGCAAAGTCGTATCGTAGATTTGGATCGTTCTCATGTTCGAGCCTTCTTCGTCAACAAAAAAACCCTGAAGCCTTTTCGGCCTCAGGGTTGTGATTTTCGCTCAGATCGGTGAAAAAACCTCCCTCAGGCCCGTGTAACGGGTACGATAATAATGGCGACGCCGATGCCAATCACAAGGCGGCTGGTGCCGATCATCGTACAAAGCCCCGGGGATGCTGGGAGAGTGAAGGTTAAGAGCACGTGCTTTTTCAAGAGAATACGTCGAAACGGCTCGCGTGTCAACGGCTCGCATGGAACAAGAACATATCCATTTTGTGACCGGCCGGCTGGCCGAATATTCGCTGCGCTCGATCCTCGAGCCGCTGGCGGGGGCGGCCTGTTTCGCATACTCCGTCGGCGTAATGCCGATTACGGTGGCCGCTTTGATGACTCCCGCCTGGATCGCGCGGCACATTCATCCACCGCCGGAAACGACGCGAATCCTGCTGCCCGGCTACTGTGCCGGCGACGTGGGCCCGATCGCTCAGCGAGTCCAGGTGCCCATCGAATTCGGTCCCCGAGATCTGCGGCAACTGCCGGAATTCTTCGGCCGCGGCACCAGTCCCCAGTATCCGTATGGAGATTATGACATCCAGATCTTGGCGGAAATCAACCATGCCCCGCGTTTGACTTTGAACGAAATTCGCAGCCAAGCTCGCCAGTTGGCCGACGACGGCGCCGATTTGATCGATGTGGGCTGCGAGCCTGGCGATCCCTGGCCGGGTGTGGCCGACTGCGTGCGCGCTCTGCGGGACGACGGGCACCGGGTGTCCATTGACAGCTGGAATCCCGCGGAAATCGAGCCGGCGGTGCGAGCCGGGGCCGAACTGGTGCTGTCCGTAAACCGGTCGAATCGCGACGCGGCGGGGGATTGGGGCTGCGAAGTGGTCGTGATCCCCGACGAGATAAGTACGTTGGCGGGCTTGGACGAGAGCATCGAATTCCTATCAGCCGCGGCCGTACCCTTTCGCATCGATCCCATTTTGGAGCCGATCGGGTTCGGCTTGGCGGCCAGCCTGGGCCGCTACTTGGAAGTTCGACGTCGCTATCCGACGGCCGAAATGCTGATGGGGATCGGCAATTTGACCGAGTTGACCGATGTCGATTCGGCGGGCGTGAACGTGCTGCTGTTGGGGTTCTGCCAGGAGCAAGGTATCCGTCGGGTGTTGACGACGCAGGTGATTAATTGGGCGCGGAGCAGCGTCCGCGAATGCGATCTAGCGCGGCGGCTGGTCCACTATGCTGTCCGGCACCAAGTTCCACCGAAACGCTTGGAGCCGCGCCTGGTGACGCTTCGCGATCCGCAGCTGCACGAATTCGGCCCGGCCCACTTCGAACAATTGGCCGCGCAGCTGAAAGATCACAACTATCGGCTGTTTGCCGAAGGCGGCCGCGTCCACTTGATATGTGCCGGCCTGCATCTGGAGGATGCCGATCCGTTTCAGCTGTTCGACCGTCTGCTGGCGACGCAGCCGAAGAACGTGGACCCGTCGCACGCATTTTATCTGGGCTACGAACTGGCGAAAGCGATCACGGCGCTGACGCTGGGCAAAGACTACCGTCAGGACGAGTCGCTGGACTGGGGCCATCTGACCGCCGAAGAGCAGAGCCATCGCCGACGGCGAAGCTGAAGTTTGCGCCCGCTATCGCAACGCTCGCAGGCCGAGTTCTCGGCGGTGCGCGTTGACTTGGGCCAGAGCGCGGGGTTCCAGTTGCAGGAACCGCGTCAGCTGGGAGGGCGTCGTCTGCAACGTGGCGGCGGCCGTCTTGACGTCCATCTCGCAAACGGCCAGAACGTCCAGTGCTTCGGCGAGCAGGGCCGGAAAATCGTCGTGCTGGGGGCTGATTTGGATTCGTCCCGCCGGACAGCGGCTCTGCCAATTCAAACTCGGCACTTCCGCTGGCTCGCGCCGGCAGCGAACCTCCAAGGCCAAGTTGACGCGCAAACGGAACACGGCCATGCGGTGGTTCTGCGCTTGGCTGCGCCGCTCGCTGGCTTCGCCCTTGAAGCCGGTCGGCCGATGCGTGATGATGACCGCCGTCTCGACCTTGTTGCGATGCTGGCCGCCCGGTCCGCTGCGGCGGGTGCGGCGGACCTGGCACGCTTCCAACAGCTGCAGGGGGCTTAACGCCGCCGGATGAACGGCAGGGGGAGTCTCGATCGGCTCCTCCCCTGCCGCCCGCGTGGAAAACCGGGGGTCAGCCGACATTCGGCAGTTCGTAGCCGTCGCGGCGTTTCCGATCGAGCAGCGCGTTGGCCGCGTCGCAGTTGGTGAATCGCTCGGCCACCGGGTCCCATTTCAGCGACTGGCCGACTAGGCCGACGTCACGGACGATATTCACCAGGTAGCACAACGTCGTGGCCCGCAGGCCGATTTCGATGTCGGCGTTGCAGGGCTTGCGGCTCTTGATGCACTCGATCCAGTTTTCGATGTGGTACGCGGTTTCGGGCCTCCGGTTCGGTCCCGGGTTGGCCGCATCGCGAACGATCTCCTTGGGATTGCTGGCCAGCTTGTTGCGATTGATTTCGATCTTGCCGTTCTCGCCCACGAAGATCGCTCCCAAGCCGGGTCCGTGATTGCCGTCCAAGTGCAGCCGTAGTTCGGTGCCGCTGGCGAACTTCATCGACATTTTGGCGCGCGGCCCGGCCAGCCGCGCCATGCCGTGATAGTCCGTGCCGGTATCGATATCGCCCGTCTCGCCGACCATCGTGCCGCCGACGGTCGTACCCCCCACGGTCTTGTAGGTGTCGCTGTTGGGATCGACCGGCTCCTCGAGCAGTACCTCGAGCGGCCCGGTATCGTCCGTGCCCAAGGCGCGGTTGATCTGGTCGTACGAGTGGGTTCCCCAACCAGTTACGCCGAAGCACAGGCCGCCGCCGTCATAGTCCCACCACCGCGCCCAGCCGCGGTGGATCTCCGGGCTGTACGGCCGCAATTCGGCTTGACTCGTCCAGGTATCCCACCATTTGTCCGCCGGGCCTTTGACGTCCGCCGAAGACGTCTTCGTCCAGCGGAAGGGGCCCACGAAATTGGGCGCGAGAACGACTTTGATCTTGCCGATGGCCCCGTTCTTCACCAAGTCGCTGGCCCAGTTGTTGATCGGCATCGAGCGCTGCTGCGTGCCGACCTGGGTGACGCGATTCAGCTTTCGCGCCGCCTTGACCATCGCGCGTCCTTCGGCGATCGTCAGGCACATCGGTTTTTCGATATAGACGTCCATCCCGGCCTGCATGGCCACGATCGTGATCAAGCCGCGGGCGTGGGTCGTGGTCTCGACCATCACGGCGTCCAGCTTCTCGTCGTCGATCATTTGGCGATAGTCTTCGTAGACGCCCCATTTCTGGTCGCCCGACAGTTCTTTAGCGAACCGTTCCGCTTTGGCGATTTCACAATCGGTGGCCGCGACTACACGGAACCCTTTGACGTCGGCGCCTTCGCGAATGCAGCGGGCTCGTCCCCCGCAGCCGATCACGCCGACGCGGACCGTCTCGCTGGGCGGTGCCGAACCGTCCAGGCCCAGCACGTGTGCCGGGATCAGCGCCGGCAGCGTCACCGCCGCACTGGCTTTGAGCATGTTCCGCCGAGTCCATTGGTTTCGTGACATCTCTTTGTCCTCCGAGGTTCGTCGTGGATGGTTCGCGCCGGTCGACGCTCTCGTCGCCGGTTCCGGCTACGGCTCATGTTCGGCATTCGAGGTCGGGTATGTCAAGAGGCTGATCTTCGGTTTGACTGGGTTTCCCACAGTTCACCCGGCGGCCGCCAAGCTGCTGAATGCGGCCTCGCTTGGGAACGAGGAAGGGGGCGGATTTGGGGTCGGGCATTCAAAATTCAATTTTGGCCGATGGAAAGTCCAACCATCGAGCCGAGCCGTGATCGGCCAAAATTGAATTTTGAACGCCCGACCCCTGACCCCGGAGCCGGTCCCATTTTTTCACAACCTCAGAGGGAATCTCCGATCCATCCGCCGTCGCTCGTGGAACATCGCGGGTACGTTTGCTAGAGGAGGCTGTTCCGATGACGCATCGTCCGACTGCTGTGCTGCTGGTTGTGCTCTCGATCGCCATTTCCAGTTTCCTTCCGCGGGTCGCCTGCGGCGAGACGGCCGGCACCCGTAACGTCATCTTGGTGCTCTCCGACGATCATCGCTACGACTTCATGGGCTTCCATCCCGGCGCGCCGGAATGGTTGGAGACGCCAACGATGGATTACATGGCGACGCAGGGCGCCTGCGTCACCAAGGCGTTCGTCACGACGTCGCTCTGCTCGCCGGTGCGCGCGTCGATCCTGACCGGCCAGTACATGCATCGGCATGGCATCGTGGACAACCAGCGGCCGGAACCCCCGGGCACCGTCTTTTTTCCCCAGGCTCTGCAGCGAGCCGGCATCGCCACGGCGCTGGTCGGCAAGTGGCACATGGGCCACGACGACGACAGTCCCCGGCCGGGCTTCGATCACTGGGTCAGCTTCCGCGGCCAGGGTGAGTACTTCGATCCGCTGCTGAACGTCAACGGCCAGCGGCGCCGGTTCGAAGGCTACGACGCCGACGTACTGACCGCCGAGGCGTTGCGCTGGTTGCGCGAGGACCGCCCCAAGGACCGGCCGTTTTATCTCCACCTGGCCTTCAAGGGGCCGCACTACCCGTTCGAGCCGGCCGCTCGCCACCAGGGACGCTATGCCGGCAAACCGATCCCATATCCCGATACCATGGCGCGGACCGAGGGTAATTATCGCACCCAGCCGCGGTGGGTCCGCGAGCGCCGCTACTCCATCCACGGCATCGACCACATGGAGACCGGCCGCTACGATGACGATCCCGTTCCCAGCTTCGAGAACTGGTACTATCGCTACTGCGAAGCCATCTACTCGATCGACGAAAACCTCGGCCGCGTGATCGACGCGGTAAAGCAACAGGGCTTGGCCGACAGCACCATGGTCATCTACATGAGCGACGGCGGCTTTCACATGGGCGAGCACGGCTTCTACGACAAGCGTGCCGCCTTCGAGCCGTCCATCCGCATTCCGCTGCTCGTCTGGGCGCCGGGCTTGGTCGAGCCGGGGACGCGAATCGAGCAGATGGTGCAGAACATCGACATCGCGCCGACCGTGCTGCAGGCGATGAATGTCCCCCCACCGCAGGATGCCGACTGGGCCGGCTCGTCGTTTCTGCCACTGCTGGGCGGACAGAAGATTCCCTGGCGCGATTATGTGCTGTACGAGTACCATTGGGAATGGAACTTCCCCGCCACGCCGACCATGTTGGCCATCCGCACCTCCGAGTACAAGTACGTCTACTATCACGGCACGTGGGACATCGACTCATTCCACGATCTGGTCCATGATCCGGCCGAGCGGCACAACCTGATCGACGTCCCGGCCTACCAGGACAAGATCAAGACGCTCCGCGATACGATGTTCGCCGATTTCGAAGCACGCGGCGGACTGAACGCTCCGCTGCGCATTCCCGTCGGCGAACGGCTGGACCAACGCAAGCTACCGTGATGCCGCCAGGTACAGCATGAGCGGCACTTCGACCTCGTGAGACACGAAGCCGCTGAACCGAAGTGAACGGAGCATGACATGACGCGAGCCAGGCATTATGCGATGAGAATCCTGTTGTCATTCTGTCTTTTGCTGGCCGTTGCCCCCTGGGCTCGTGCGGATGTCCGCCGGGAAGGCGAGGCATGGGTAGTCGAAGATAATCAACTGAAGGTCACGGTTGGGGCCGAGAACGCGCATCTCACCGTGCTGGACAAGGCCTCCGCCACGCTGTGGCGGCAGGAGGATCCCTCCCAACATGCCTCCAGCAAGGATGACGTGCGCGTCTGGCGTGCGGCCAAGCCCATCGTGGTGGATGGCAATCCCGAGGAGTGGAAGCGAATTCCCCATGACGATTACATCTGGCTTCCTTGGATGGGCGAAAACGGCGAGGCCAACTGCTCCGGCGGGGCCAAGGTCATGTGGGATGACAAGATGTTCTACCTTTATGTCCGCATACGTGACGACAACGTGGCGTTCGGGGGCGACGCGACCGGACCGTGGTGGGAGTCTGATTCCGTCGAGTTCTGGGTCGATTCCGTACACGTGGGGCTGCAGCTCGCGCCAACGGGCAAGGAAGTGGCGGTGAACCCCCGCGGGGAGCCGTTTGCGGGAAGCAAGCTGGCCGCTCGATTGGTCGAGACGGATCATCTGCCGGGGTACGAGTTGGAGGTGGCCATGCCGCTGGAGCATTTTCCGATGCTGAAGGATGCCCAAGCGGGTATCCGGTTCAGCTTTGCTCTGGGGCTGAACGATGCAGACCCTCAGCCTGGCGCATCCGTGAAACGGGATCGTCAAAGCTACTCTCCCCGTTCCTGGGTCAATTCGGCTCCCATGACGTTCTCCGTGGCCGTGCTGACCGACCACGAAGGCAGGGCCCCGGCTCGGTCCATCGAGAACGATCGAAGCGCCAAAGCCGCGGGCCGCCGCATCTCGGAGATGAAACCGGGCGTGAGACCGAACAGCCTGACGTACAAGTACCTTCTCCAGGAGGACCAGACCGCGGAAGTCCCTCTGCAGGTGACGTTGGAACTGGTGCCGGGAAAGGCAGCAATCGATGTAGAGTTGGAGTGTCGATCCGGGCCGGAGACACCCATCAAGCCTTTCAATTACCCCTTCGCACTGTACCCACCAGAATCCGAAACGTACTTCCTGGCTGTGGCGGACTACGCCAACGGGCGCTACCTCCCGGTGGGCGATCCGTTTTGCCGTAGCAGGGAATTCTGCATGGCAGGCGGCGATCTGCCGTTTCTGTTGGTGACAGACGGACAGCAGGGGCTGTCGACCACGTTGCTGACTCCCTGGGACGGGAGTGTGCAAATGCAGACTCGCAGCGAGGATCCGGACAAGCTCGGCTTTCCCGGTTTCCGCTGGTATCCCGCCAAGGGCGTCTGGGCTCGTGCACGCCAAGGGCGGCTGAGTTTCTTTGCCAACGGCGGATACGTGACGGCCTGTAAGATCTATCGTGAAATGGCACAAGAGCAAGGCCTGGTTCGCACGTTCGACGAGAAGGCCAAGAAGAAGCCGGACGTGCGGAAACTCTTCGGGGCGGTCAACTGGTGGGGCGGCAGCCCGGCTTTTGCGCTCGAAGCGAAAGCGGCCGGGATGACGCACGGCCTGCTGAACGGTCGCCCCAACCCTGACAGCATGGCCGAGGTCGTCGCGCAGGGCTGGCTGATGGGCGAGTACGACAACTACGAGGACATCAACGATTCCGAGGTCATCGATCGCGCCAAGGCGCCGGTCAAGACGCACGCCGTAGTGAAAGCAGACGGTGAATTCATGACGGCGTGGGTGACCCGAGACAAGGAGATGAATCCCGTCCACACCTACATGAAACAGTGTACGGGCGTGATGACCGAGTGCGCCCGGATCGTCATTCCCAAGGTCTTGGCGACCTATCCCTACAACACGCGTTTCCTCGACGTGACCACTGCCACGGGTCTCAAGGAGTGCTACTCGCCGCTGCATCCATGCGACCGCAAGCAGGATCAGGCCAATCGCGAAGCACTGTGCGCCTACGTGGGAGACGAACTCGGCTTGGTGGCCGGCGGCGAACATGGCAGGTACTACGATGTCCGCTTCTTGGACTACCACGAGGGCATGATGGGCGGCGGTTGCTACAGTTGGCCTGCCGGCTATCTTCACGACATCAAGAGCCGAGAGGAGATCGACGAGCGATATTTGAAATACGGGATCGACCCGGCCTATCGGGTACCGATGTTCGAACTGGTCTTCCACGACTGTGTGGTTGACTATTGGTACTGGGGGGCCACCAACGATTATCTACACCAATTCGCGCCCGAAATCACCGACCGCAAGACCGCCATGAACGTGCTCTACGGCACGCCTCCGATGATGTGGGTGAACGAGCACGGCCTGCGTTGGAGCGAACCCAAGCAGCGACAGTTGATGATCGAAATCTATCAGCAGACCTGCAAGTTGCATGAGGTGATCGCCGATCAGGAAATGGTGTCGCACGAGTTCCTCAGGCCCAACCGGCGGGTGCAGCGTAGCACGTTTGCCGACGGCACCGTCTGTACGGTCAACTTCGGCGATTCCGCGTACAAGGTAACGACGGGCGAGGGCGAGTTTTCTCTCGGCACGAATGATTTCTACGTGAAAGGCCCGAGAGTCGAACAGTGGCGTCTGCGCACGGGCGGCGACAACGACGAGCGGGATGTCTATATCCGCACGGATCAATTCCTGCTGGTGCAGAAGCCGAGCGGCCTCGTGGGCGGTCAACCGGACCAAGCCAAAGTTCTTGACCGGCAGCAGCGCCTCGTCGCCTCCGGCAATGTCTCCCTGCAACGCGACGAGGCCGGTGGGCGTATTTCCCTTGGCAAGGATTCAACGCTTGCTTTGGATCTTGCCGACTACTGGGGTGATTGGCGAGGGAAACCTGCCGCTCTCCTCGTACTCGACGACCGAGGAAACGTCCGATGCCGGGGACCGGTCGTGCGTGACGGCAAGGTGTCGCTGAAGGCCGCTGACCAGGGCGCTCGCTACGCTCTACTCGTCGGTGATGCGGCCGATGTGCCGGACTTGGTCGTAAGTGATCTCGACGTCAAGATCGACTGGGGACCGGATGGTGGTGACCGGGCCTTTCCGATCGCCATCCTGATTGCTGCGGAGGTGAAGAATCTTGGGTTGGCAACGGCACGGGACGCCGTCCTCAGGATCCAGCTTGACGGCACGAGCGGCCCGGTGCTTCTGGAGAAGCACATCCAGCGCCTCGACGCAGGGGACGAGCTATCGTTCGCCACCTCTCTGCCCGGCGATCGGGCGGATGGCCAGCGGCGGATTGTGGCTTCCATATCCGGCCAGGAACTGACTCAGACTGGGCCCACCCAGCGGACAGTGCCTTTCCGCACTCCGACGGTTGCATCGGCGTTCCCCATCCGACAGGAGCTTGGTTTCCATGTGCCCGGCGGCAATGCCGAAGGCTTGGCCATCGAGATGGCATACCAATTGCCCGCCGAGGCCGATGCGGCCAACCTGCGCGTGCTGTTTGCAGGTGGCGTTTCCACTCCCGCCCAGTTCGAGAGCGGGAAGGGCACGCAGGGCAAGTTGGTATTTGTGCTTCCTGCCGGGGTGCCGGCCGGAAACGCGCAGGCCGAGTTGCTGGCAATGCCGAAGGGGAAAGAAGGTGGTGTCTATCCACCCGCCTCTCCGTTCACTGTACCCGAGGACGGCTCTCGGTTGGTGTTCGGCACCTACTCCCTCACGTTGCACCAGGGAACGCTGACCGACATTGCCGTTCATCAGCCAGTTGGTAGCGAGCTGACGGTCGTGTCCTCCATCATCGAGTCTTCGCAGGAGACGGGCTGGTCTTCTGAACCAGGCGAACTGACCGATTTTGCCTTGGAGGAGATCGGCCCGGTGCGGGCGGTGTTCCGCATGGCGAAGACACTGGAAGGAGGATACAAGCTCACTCGTCGCTTCCTCTTCTACGCGGATCGGTTCGAGGTGGTCTCTGCCTGCGAACCGCGCCGGTCTCTCCTGACGCGCACCATGTACGTTGTCGATGGCATTGCCGTAAAGGGCAGCGGCGGGCAGGCTGTCATGGATGGTGTAGGCGACAATGAGGACTTCGGCTTTGCGGGCCAACCGCAATGGTTTGCCGCGTTCGGGCCCAAGTACCGCAGTGCCTGCTTTGCACTCACGCGTGCCGAAGGATTCACCTATTGGGACAGCGGCACCCACCGCGGACAGATGGGCCTCGGATGTCCCGGGGCAACCGAGCGGCGAGTGTTTCTTTGGGGGCCAGGCACGGATAACGCCGACTTCGCCAAGGAGATCTGGAATGCCTACGCGGAGACCCTCAAAAAGTGAGCGGCGTCCAGCCCCGAGGAAACCGCGCCCACCGGACGCCTGGCTGGCGGCCACACCGTAACCGCCGAAGCGTGCGACGGTAAGCTGCACGAACTGTACGCCTGACCAAAGAAAGGATCTCAATCATGCCCCATCTCACACGACGACGTTTCCTCAGCGACTCGGCCATCGCCGCCGCGGTGCTTGCCACCGGTTCCAGATCCGGTTTCATTTCAAACGCAGCAGAGGCTCTTGGCGCCGACATCGCTCCGTCAGCCACCGACAGGCTTAATGGGATGGTTTGCGGCGTACGGCAACCTATCAAGATCGGACAGATCGGCACCGGCAACCAGCACGCCTACAAGATCGGAACCCTGCGCAAACTGACTGATCTTTTCGAGGTTGTCGGCTTTGTGGAGGACGACCTGAAATTGCGCGAGAAGGCCCTGAAAAGCAGTTCTTTCCAGGGTTTGAAAGTCATGTCCACGGACGAGTTGCTGGCCGTTGCCGGTCTTCAGGCTGTGTCGGTTGAAACCGAAGAGCGCGTTTGCATTCCTCCCGCCCTGCGCTGCGTCCAGGCCGGAAAGCACATCCATCTGGACAAACCGTGCGGCGAATCGCTGCCGAAGTTCCAACAGTTGCTGGACGAGGCGAAAGCTAGGAATCTGACTGTCCAAGTGGGGTACATGTACCGGAATAACCCCGCCGTGCAGTTTCTCATCAAGGCCGTGAAAGACGGATTGATAGGAAACGTGTTTGATCTCGACGCGGCCATGGGACGGTACGACGGGGAGGGCTACCGGAACCTCATCAAAGACTACAAGGGCGGAATCGCCTACATTCTGGCCTGCCATCTGATCGATATCGTCGTCTCGCTCATGGGGGAACCGGCAAAAGTCACACCCTATCTCCGCCAGACCCGCTCTGACGGCGTACTCGACAACTGCCTGGCCGTTTTCGAGTTCTCCCGCGATCGGCTGGCCACGATACGGACATCCATCACCGAGGCGAACGGCTTTCAGCGCCGACGCTTCAAGGTGTTGGGCGACAAAGGAAGCATCATCATTCAGCCGATAGAATCCCAGGGCAACATGTCCGGCGGAGTCCTGACGCTCGCCCTGGAGGAAGATCGCGGCGGCTTCAAGAAAGGTATCCAAACCGTTGATATGCCGCCCCTGAAAGACCGCTACGAAGACCAGTGGCGGGAGTTTGCCGCTGTTCTGAACGGGGATCTGGTCAATCCGTACACATACGAACATGATTACCTTGTGCATAAATGCCATCTGCAGGCCTGCGGCATGCCTCTCGACGTGTGAGAGCCAACGGGTGCCCTCATTTGATCGCTTTCTGGCTATTTCAGTCCCGACGAAACAACGGGAACGGACCGCTGATGAACGCTAATGTTGCGTGAGGTTGCCGTTGCCGATATCAGCGTTCATTAGCGTTTATTAGCGGTCAGTCATCCAGTCCGTGGGCGATGGCGTACGACTTGCCCACAAATTCAAATCGCCCGCCTCGAACACTTCGTGCTACGGTGCGATCATCTGCTCGCGGACGATGGTCCAGGTGCGGCCGCGCCAAGCGAGTATGGCGGGGCCGAAGCCGTGGAAGACTCGCACCTGTCGGCTGCTGGCCAACGGTTGGTCGTCGAGGGGTTGAAGGGTAAACAGCGCCCCGTCGGGATAGTCCTGGCCGCCCCAGCACCGGGCGTAGAAGGCAGCGAAACGCGGGGCCTCGACCACGATGCCCCACGGCGGCAGCACGACGGCGCCGCCCAGTTTGGTCTCGATTGTGGCGTCAGTAACGCCGAAGTTGGCCACCACGATCACCGCGTCGGCGGTCGAGCCGTAGACGGCCCGGCGCACGGCGCGATCGGGCGTGAGAAATTCCAGGCGAGTGAGACGCTGGTGCGCTGTGGCACAGTGGAGCGGGCCAAGCAACTCGTGCGTGTTCTTGATGAACACGTCGGTCGGGTGCAGACCCTCGGCCCAGCCATCGCTACGCACGAAAGCGTCGCAAGTTGGTTCGGAGCGGTCGGCCACAACAGGCTCGAATCGGATCTCGGGGGCAAGAACGAGGTGGCCGGCGAGGATGCGGTTCTGGCGGTCGCCACCAACCAGCGGAGCACGCGCACCGGCGTCGGTCAGCGAGAAGAGACCGATGTAGACGTTGATCGCTTTCTCACGCACCGACGAGGGTACCGTAACCGTGTGTGGGCCGAACGTGACTGTCTGCCCGGCGCGCCACTGCGAGGTGCGTGGTTCGGCGGCGTGGTCGTTCTGGAAGAGGATCTTGTTGTCGGTGCCGAAATGCACAAAGACACGCCAGTCGCCCATCACATCGGCCTCCACGTCCCAGGCGTAGCGGATCTGGAAGGTCTGCGTGTCAGTAGCCTTCACTTCGACGACACGGGGCCGCGCCATCACCTTGGCCTGGGGAGCGGCGGGCTGCTGCGTCCAATAGAGATGATCGGGAATGGAGTGATAGTACAGGGGGCGGGCGCACAGGGCGTGGTGGGCTACGCATTCGGCGGCTTGGTCGGCGGCGTAGCCATACTTGCCGTAGGCGATCTGGCAGTCGTGGTACACCATTTCCCAGAAGGGGATGACCGTGGCGCCCAAGCTCGCCGGGTCCAGATTGTGATAGTAGCGGCCGCTCACGGCCACGAGGCCTTCGAAAAAGTCGCTGTGGGGCAACGCCCACTCGCGGCCACACTCGCTGCCGAACAGGCCGAAGGTGTCGCGGGCGTAGTCGCTGAGCTTCTGCTTCCAAGCGATATCGCTGTTGCGATCGAGCGGATGGCCGGGGTCGTCGCACTCGCGCGGCCCGACGGCGTAGGTGGTGTCGATGAAGTAGCTCCACGGCTTGAAGAGCTTGGCGATTTCGGGCAGGTTTTGAGGTCGCTGGGCCAATTCCAGTTGCTTGGGCGCGCACACCATCCACGCACGGCCGCCGAGCCAGCGCCCGCCTTTCTTGGGATTGCTGTCAGCATCCTTCTCGATGAAGCTCAGGTCGAAGCTTTTGGCGTCGGCGTACATGTCCTGCACGTTGTCGTGAAGGCAGCCGACGTAGCCAAGCTCTTGAATGCGGCGGACGGCGTCGCCCAGCGCGTCATTGCCGCCGCATTCTGGATTGGCGGGCAGGTTGTCCGGGTGGCGGCAGTCATAACCGCCTTCCGTCCAGCCGCCCATCATGAACAGGGCGCGATCAAGGCCGACGTCCTTCTTCAGGTGCTCGGCGATCCGAGCGGCCTCGTCGAAGGTCCAACGAACGTTGACGGATTCCTCCTGCTTGCTGTCCTCGCTCATGCGGCGGGCGAGGCAAGTCCACAGTTTGACGTTGGACGCGCCGATGAGCTTGGCCAGGTGCGGATTCCGTGCGATCTTCTGCTGGAGGGTAACGGCGAGGCCCTTCAGTTCGGCGATCTCGCGGTAGCCGGTGGCGATGGTGTTCCAGTCGCCCGTCCCCAGCGGCGTCAGGCGAACGGCGCGGGCCGTGCGTTGCAGGCGGAAAGTCGTGGTGAGCCGCTGCCGCGCCGGGCCGCTCTGCGGCCGTTCGCTCTTCACGTCCGGAAAGGTGTAGGCGTCGTCCCAGTCCGCGATCAGTGCCGAGCCGTTCTTGGCACAGCCGAGCATGTTCATGTGGCAGCCTTCGTAGTCGCTCGTGCCGAAGGTGCGCGTGAACGACACGCCGCTGTCCGCGGGGATGAGCAGCCCCTCACGACACGGGACGACGAGGTAGCCCTTCTCGATGTCGGTGATGGCGAGCGTTTCGCCGAGGACCTTCACGTCGCCGGCGTCTTTGCCTGTGTAGCGAATCTCCAACGACCGGCCGTCGCGGATCAACTGAAACGTCACCTCGACGCCGTTCTTCGTGCGCAGCACCACGGCCCTGCCTTCCTGGACCACTTCGGCTTCGGCGAAGCCGTCCGACAGATCCTCCGCGGCTCCGGCACTTGCCATGCCTTCGGTCGGCCAGCGCACACCTGACCGCGCATCGGTGAGTGCCCAGGTTCCCGTCGTCTTGTCGATTTCGACGGTCAGCCAGCGGCTCTCCAGATGCCCCGCGGCAGCGCTCGCAGTGGCAGCCCCCAACAACACCAGAATGACGGCGTAGATTCGTCTCATAAAATCTCTCTCCAATCGGCGCATCGTGATACACTCCCGATGATTCTACGACGAGGAAGTGGCGACGCAAAGGAGGCAAGTCGAACCGATACGGCCGCCGGTTTTCGGCGAGCCGTGCATAGGCCGCTTTGCGTGAGCGGCGTTATTCGAGTAGACTTGGTTTTCGTGGGTGTTGCTTCCGCTCGTCCACAGACCGGCTCACCGCTGGAATTTCCCAAACAGACTGACAGCAAGAGTTGAAGAGGTGGCGTCATGCAGAATCGAGATCACAACAGGGCGTCACGACGGGCTTTTTTGGAAACGGTCGCTCTCGGTGCAACCGCGGTCGCTTTCCAGGATGTCTGTCATGCGGCGAACCCGGTCAACGAAGGAGTCCCGGCCAAAGCCGGAGGGGCTCCCAAGGACTTTTGTTTCATCCAACCGTTTGACGGCGGCGTCATTCACGAGGAATGCGGCCTTCCCGTTCTCGGGACCGAAACGGGACCGGACGGCAAGAAGACGCTGAAGATCCAGGTGACCGGCTCCGCCCCGCCCGAGGCGAAACTCGAAGTGTTCACGGGCGATGGACAAAGGGTCCCGGCGAGTATCCAGAACGGCGTCTTCCGGGGAATTGTCCTGCTGAGAGACCGGATCACGGAGATCAAAGCCCGAACGACGGTCAACGGCGAGGTCCGGGAAATCCGTACTCGGGTCGTCTGGGCGAAGAACTCGTATCGACGGTTCCGCTGCTATATCGACGATCACAGTTTCTTCTTCCGCGACATTCTGAAGACAGGCTACAAGAGCATCTTCGAGTGTTTCTACCTGGCGAGACTTCGCCAACTGCACCGGGATTTCGGCGTCAAGATCAACTTGAACTGTTTTAATACCACGCCCGAGCGGGACTTCCGTCTTTCGATGTTTCCGGACAAGTACAAGTCCGAATTCGAGGACAACGCGGACTGGCTCCGTCTAGCGTTTCATTCGGAAAATGAGTTTCCGGATATCCCGTACCGGGACGCGAGCCCGGAGAAGCTCGCCGCTGATTTCGATCTGGTCGCCGGAGAACTGAAACGGATCGCGGGCTCCGCCTACACCGCCGGCTTGCAGATTCACTGGGCGGACGTTCCGCCGGACTGTTATCGAGTTCTGGCCGACCGCGGAGTGAAGATGCTGCCGACAAGAGGGAGAAAGCCTGACTCTCCGGAAAGAAAGATCTGCGATTACCATCTTCCTGACGACGTGCTGGAGTATTTGTGCGACAATCAGGGCTGGATGCATTTCGAAAGCGGCCTGATCTTTTACAGCGGCTCGACCGGCGGTTGCGACTGGACACCGGTGGATAAGATCGTTCCGAGTATTCTCCGCCGGATCGAGGTTCCCTCCAAGAGTCACTTGATCAATATCGCAGGCCACGAGCAGTATTGGTGGCCGTTCTACAAGAACTACGTTCCGGACATCTACGAGCGTTACGCGACGGCTTTCCGTTTCGTTTTGGAGCAGGGATACAAACCGATCTGGATCGAAGACGGATTCTTCGGCGGCGCGACCGGCTAGAAGATCGTTCTGCCCGACGAACCGACGATCGGGGCCGCCGGGACCGTGGCGGGAATCTGACTGGTCACCGCGTCATCTCGCGGCCGCCTGAACAGCTAGCCGCCTTCGTCTTGGCGGTCTTCGGGGCCTGCTTCGTGTTCGTCTTCTTCGTAGCCATCCGTCTGTCCTTCGCATCAGGTTTTGTGTTCGCGGGTCGCGACCACCGCGACCCAGCAGGACAGACAGTTACCTCGCGGGCGGAAGAAGCTCAAGCGGGACGTGATGGGAATTGCAGCAACTGTCGTCCGTGATCCGGCGAACGACGAAGAGCCAGTGATCGGGCATCACGGAAGTCTGCCGGCGTGCGGCGGCGCGCAGGTCGCCCACCAGTCCGCCACACGGGGCCAGTGGCTCCGGCGACGTTGGCTCGCATTGCCCACTGCTGAGAATCGTGGAAAGCTCGTTGCGCAGGGCAGATCGGCGCGATTCGCATCAGTGCCACACGCGCCGGACGTCAGACCGCAGGGCCACGCCCGCCATCAATTGTCGTTACCAACGTTCATCCATTTCCGTTTCCTTACGAAGTCTTGATCGTCGGTACAAAGTACGTCCAGTTTTAAGTCTACGGTTGTTCCCTCCCTCTTTTCGAGCGTCAGAGTGCCGGACGCGTATTTCAGGAACTTGGCCTCCAATCTGTATTTCCCGTCGGCCGTCGTCCAGGTTCTCCATTTCGCAGCTTCGATTGCCGTGGAATTGGGTTCGGCACGTGCAGAGCTGGATGCCTCTGTGTCGATCCGCTCCTCGTTACGGACTTCCGGCGCCGGCGTGCGCACTGGTGAGAACGTAGCCGACTTTGTAACTTGGAAACGACCTACGGTCCGGGACCGGCGACGAAGAACATCCATGATCGCCTGGTAGATATAGCCGTCGTTCTGCGGCGAGTTCTGATTATCTTCGGTCCATTTATCGTACCCAAGCTCTGCAAAGGCGATATCGTCCATCTTTCCCAACTCGATCAGAATCTCGCGCATGACATCGAAGCCTGTCAAGTGCAGGTCTTTGAGGACCGGTGATCCATCTGAGTAACGCAGGTTGGCGAGTTCTACGAGCGCAGGGGTTTGCGGCAGTAATCCTTTCGGATCAGTTCCCAACGCGATAGGATTCCACAGGACAAACTCGGAGTCGTATCCCATGGCGTACAGCGTCGGTAGATCGTTCGGCGGCTGTGGCCAAGGTCCGCGAGGTGGGTACTTAACGTCACCGAGACCACTCGCTGCAAGGGCGTGCTCTGACCAGCGCGCTTGCCCTTCAAGATACCAGCCCTTTTTGAAATAGGTTGCGCCGTACTGGATCAGGTGGAATAGTTCGTGTGCGGGCGTGCCGTTCCGTGGGGCGACCACCTGAGAGGCAACTGCGATGACGATCGCTCGATCGTCTGGTTTGCCCTCGGGAATCAATCTGGCCCGTTGCGACTCGTCAAACGCGACGCCATTGACACCACCAATTTCGGCGCGATCGCGAAGAAAAACCTGAATGCAGGTGACTCCCGGATATCGCTCGCTCTTAAGCGGATCGGGAAAGCCGAGGACCTCGCAGAACAAACGATGCGCCGCCCAAACCTGCTTAGCCACGTCTTCCACATGGTCCGGTACTCCGTTCGAGTTTGAATCCGCAGGTGGCACAGCCGAGACGCCCTCGACCGCGTAGAATACACGGATCGGGTCGAGAACGAATCGTTCAGACAACACGGATTTCTCTTGCCCGCACGCCTGCGGCAAAAAAGCGACTCCGGCGAGAACCAGCGTTGCGGCACGTAAGATGGTGATCTGGGATTTGCGAGATGTTGCAGTCATTGAACAACGCTCCTATCTGTGAAGGTTCTTCTGGACCAAGCGGCTGTCCAGCCTGCGCAGCGTGTACCGGTATCTGAGTGGCAAGTTGACTGCTCGAACGCGGCAAGCAAGAAGATACCGCGCGATCAGGCAAACGCAAGCCGTTTCCCAACAGTTGCGCCGAAACAAAGGGGATAAGTCCCATTGTTGACCTGGGCGGATGCTTGGGGTCACCTGCTTGGCATGCCCAGGGCAGCACGAGTCGCGCCGGGAGGGATGACGAGCGTGGCCCTGCGCGTGTGGCACGGCTCACTCGCACGCTGCCGGAGAAACGTTGTCCTGATCACGGACGACTATCGGCGTGCGAGTTAGCCATGCGGGACGCGTCACGCGACGTCGCCTGCGGCGGCGAACAGGTCGCCCACCAGTCCGCCACACGCGCCGATGGCTCCGGCGACGTCGGCTCACACTGCCCACGGCTGGGAATCGTGGAAACTCTTGCGTGTTGAAGGCCAGCGCGATTCCCAGCCGTGCCACACGCGCCGACCCTCGGGCCACGCCCGCCAACTCAAGCGTCTTCTGCCGCCGGAACCCAGCGACTAACGCCTTGGCCCAGAAAGGGAATTCCGCCCTAAGTCACTCCTCGTCGGCTACTTGCTCGCCCGATGGCCATGTCTCGCCGTTGCGTGCTATGCCGCCGACCACGTGCGGAATGAAATGTCCACCACAAGTGGCCCGTCCAGAAAATCTGTGACGGACGGCAATTCCCGCGTGATAGTCCGCCGCAAACGCCCTGGTAATGGTTTCATTTGTACTTCATCCCTGTTTTCCAGGGCGAGACGGTCGCCGAGTTTGTGCGGTGCGAAACTTGCCACGAGACATTTTCCGTTAACGTGCTGCAGCTCACCGAAGGTGATGGCGGCCCACAGACGCCGACCTGGAATACTACCGATCAGGTTGGGAGCATCGGGCATGCCCGAACGGTCGTCACGCTGTCGGACACTGCTGTCGCTGAAATCCGACAACGGATGGCGAGAACTGGATTCGAGCCACACATTGCAGTGCGCGTCGTCCCTCACAAAGCCGGTTCGGGATGCGAGATACAATTCGACTACCCGTATTCTGATGGGAGCGAGTGGATTGGGCGCTCTCAGAACATCTCCGTTCTTGTGGACAAGGACGACGCTTCGACGATCCAGGGCGCCGTTGTTGATTTCCAGGGTGGCCAGTTTCGGCTCATTTTTTCGTCTGCCAAATAAACCACGGCATGCACGGGAGCACGCGGCCCGGCGTCAAACAAGCGGTGGCATTCATGGCGAGTGCCGCGTGATGCCTGTCGTTCCCGTCTGTCTCCTGGCCCGCGAGCCGCCGGGCTCGCCAAGCCCGACGGCTCTCAACACAACCGCATTGCCAAAGATCAAAAGCCGGGCGGCAACACGCCGCCCGCGTTCCGTTAGCACCCAGCGGAAAATGTGTGGAATCTACAAGGTTGTGGGTAGTACTCAGGCGGACGGCCCATCCCTGTTCAGACGCCCGCGGCCGACGGATCGACGGCGCCATCGCCACATCCTACAATGAAAGGGCAAACTGTTTCTTGGCCACTACGGGGAGCCGCTCATGATGACAACGCAATCCGCTTTGGAGCGAAAATCGGGAAGTGGCGGACCGGATCAACCGGGACGCCAGACAGAATCCCGGTTCGCCGTATGCCGGTAAATTCGTGGGGATCGTCGACGGGCAGGTGCGGGTAGTAGCCGAGAACCTGCGAGAAGCGATGGAGCGATTGCGGCAGATCGAGCTGGACCCGGCCCGATGCTGTTGCATCGAAGCCAGCTATGACTACGACCAAGTCCACGAGATCTGGGCTGCCGTGCCGTGAACCTATCGCCCTTGCACAATGATCGTCCGGCGCTGCTGGTCGAATTGCGTTGGCCCGACGGTCAAGGCGTCCCGCGTCGGCTTGTAGCGGATACCGGCGCGGGAACTCGACGAGACACTTTCGAGTTGATCCTGGATGAGGACGATTGTCTGCAATGTGGTGGCGTCTACGTCCATTCCGTCCGTTTGCGCGGCGCGTATACAGGCTCATTTCCAGTCTATGACGTGGACGTCAACGTACCCGGGCTCGAATTCGATGAACCTGTCAATGTCGTCCGTGTACCGAACGTTCCTGTCGGCTTTGATGGCATCGCCTGCTTCCGATTTTTGCGCCGATTTCACTACGGCAATTTCGGCGATCCGGATGCGTTCGGCCTGGACACGCTCCCGACGTCGAGAACATGAATCGAGGGCGAGGCAATTCACCGGGGCAGGCGCTAATTGTTTATTGGACCTGTCCCGTTTAATTGCGTGCGGAGATTTCGAATCGGCCGAGGCGCGTTCCCGTCGGCGAACGGCTGGACCAGCGCAAACCACCCTGACGGCGGCTATTTTTCGCCTGCCTCTGCCAAACGGTCAATTTCCTCGAGCTTCAGCCGCGTGCTGACCACGGAATGCTTCTCGGGACCCGGTTGGTATTTGATGTAAGTCGTGGCAACGATCGTGCCATCGGGCAGCCGTTCCATTCCAGGATAGCCGCAGTCTCCGCCGGCGTAGCTGTGGAGGAGCTTGATGCGATACTGGCCGGCACGAGCTTGGCGAATGTCGTCGTAGAGCCCCACCCAAGCGACGAAGTGCCCGCGCGTGGGACTGAGCGGAGCTTGATCGCGAAAGGCGATCACCAGCCGGCCGTCGGGAGCGTACACGCCCATGTGCCGGTCGCCGCTCAATCCCCAGGGCGTATCCACGGGCTCGCTCCAGCTTTCCCCCTCGTCGCCGCTGAACATCATCAGGCTGCGGCCGGCGTGGGTGTTCTCGCGCATCAAGCAGCCCAGTTCGCTCCCGTCGGGACTGCGGAAGGCCCACGGCTCACAGGGATCTTTGCCGTCCACGTCGGCGATCACCCGCGGCTCGGACCAGGTCAACCCGCCGTCCGCCGTGTTGGTCTGCAAGACCTGGAGGGAGCCGCCGCCGCTGCGGTGATAGAAGCCGGCATAGCTGCCGTCCTTTCGCTGCACGACGGAACTGAAGGTCATGACGCAACGAAAGCTTTCTCCCAGCGGCTCCCACTCCTGCCACGTCCGGCCGCCGTCGGCACTGACGATTCGCGGCATGTTCGGCTGGGCCGAGAAAACCCACAACCGTTCCTGTCCTTGCGGATCCACCAGGCGATAGATGCTGGGACAGTTGCGATGCTTCCGGAAGCCCTCCGGCAGCGCGTCGTCCAGTCGCGTCCAACTCAGCCCGCCGTCGTCGCTGCGGGCCATCGGGCCGGCTGGGCCGCCGTGGTTGACACTCCACACCGCAAAAATCGTCTTGCCGTCCGGCATCAGCAACGTCGTCGGGTGGCCTTGATAGATGTCTTCCGTCCCCGCCGCCACGATTACATGGCGCTCGGTTTCCGTAGCGATGTCGACCAGGGGCAGTTGGCCCGGACCGTCGAGCGACAGCAGCGGAAACGCGGCGAACACGATGGATTCGTACGGGTGAGCCTGCCCGACTTCGTACAGGCAGGCGATCTGGCCGTTGGCCAGCACGGCCAGGTCCGAGTAAGCGCTGGGACCGGCATGGAGCACACGCGCAGCCGTCCACGTGCCGCCTTCATCGAAACTGGCTCGCACCGTCATGTGAACGCGGCCGTCACGGCTGGCCGGATTGCTGAACAGGATCACGCCCTTGCTGTCTGCACTCGGCCAACGGAACCGCTCAATGGCGGCTTGGCAGATGGGCTCGACCAGCACCGCGTCGAAGCGCTGGTCCTGCCACGTCAATCCCCCGTCATCGCTGACGGCCACCTGGCGGTTTCTCTGCGCGCGGTCGTAATTCCGCATATTCAGCATCAGCCGGCCGGCCGCGAGTTCCACGACCTCGCACTCGTTGACCTGAGGGGCGGGCGTTCGGCCTCCCAGCCGCCAGCTTGCGCCGCGGTCGTCGGAATAGATGACGTGCGAATAGTAGCATTGCGTGCCGGATTCGATGTGATCGCAGGGGATGATCAAGCGGCCTTTATGCGGACCGTGTTGGATCTGAATGCCGCTGCCGGGACCCGTGGCGTACCAAGTCCAATCGTCTTTCTTGACGTCGCCCGTGATTTCCTGCGGCTCGCTCCAACTCAGGCCGTCATCGGTGGAACGAGCCACGAACACGCGCCGTGTATCCTTGCTGGTTTGTGCGATGATCTGCGACTCGTGGTCGTCGCCGCGGTTCCACGTCATCAGCAACGAAATCGTGCCCGTCTCCCCGTCGATCACCGCACACGGATTCCCGCAGGTGTTGCCTGCGTCATCCCAGATGACGTGCTGGGGACTCCAGGTCCGGCCGTGGTCCGTGGAACGTTTGACCAGAAGGTCGATGTCGCCAGTGTCGCCGGCCGAATGCTTGCGTCCCTCGCAGAAGGCCAGAACGGTGCCTTGGGCGGTCACGGTCAGGGCCGGGATGCGGTAGGTGTGATAGCCGTCCTGTCCGCTGACGTACAGCGGCTCGCCGCAGGGTTGCGGAGGCGGCGGCGGATCGATCAGGTTGCCTTGGATGGCAAAAGACGCGATCGTGATTCGATTTCGCCAGGGACGAAAGCCGATCCGCTCGGCCGGTCCATCCCACCGTTCTTTGCGGTACACCTCTTGGTTGTCGATCAGGAATCGCGTGGTTCCGTCGGTCCGAATCGCCTCGAACAGCATCATCCGACCGGGCTGGAAAAAGGATTCGGCTTCGCCGAGCATTTGGGTTTTGCCGCCGAACAGTCGGCCTTCGACGAACAGGAGTCCTCGTCCGCCGTCGAATCCCACGTGGCTGTCGTTCAGCACGAACGAAGCGGCGGTGCCGTCGAGCCGTTCGAGCTTCAGCCGCGCCGTGATGTGGAAATCGCCGGATCCCAGATCCTTGCCCGCGTAAAGAAAGCGGCCGGTGCCTTCTCCCGCAACGCCGTCCGCAGTGGCCTCCCATGCCGCGCCGGCATATCGCACCGCGACGGCTTTGCCGTCCTGGACCAGCGGCGTCTGGGCCGCGGACAGCATCGACGACATCGCACCCGTTATGAAACCGGCAATCACGACAGATTTCTTCATCGCTCATCTCCTCTTGTTCTACGCGGCACAATCCGCCCTGGGCGTCGGCTGTTAGCCGACTAACTCCTGATCATCAAACGCAAAGGCAAAATGCGGCCATCCAGGACGCGGGGTGATGTGCCGGGTTGAAGCTTGATCGTCCCGTTGCTCCGTAACCGAGCTGCCAATACCCAATCGTGCTTTGGTTGACGCCCATCGGCTCACGCCGGCACCGCAAAGAACCTCACGGACTTCTGGAAAACGCCGCAAACGGTGCCGTGATCCTACGGTCGGATGCGGCTCTTGTCAAACATCTTGGCACGATCCTGCGATGAGCGAAACCCTGGGACGCTTCCGGGGTTTCACAGACCATCAGCGTTCACGGCGATACATAGGGCGACCGCGGCACCCGCCGTTTAGGACGAAGGCCAGGAATGCTGTCCTGTGCTTGACAACAGTGGCGAGGTGAGGGGTGCCACAAAGTCAGTTCTCAACCAGCTAACGTACCAGTAGGTCTTCCTGAAAGGATGGGAAATGCAATGAAACAACGAAACGCCAACACGGTTTTCCTTAGGCAACTGTTCAGTTTATCGACTGGGATCGTCGTTCTCCTGTTGGGCGAAGGTGCTAGGATACTCCCAGTCCAATCCGGAGCTTTCGCCGCCGAGGCATCAACGCAACCGGTCGATAAGACCGTAGCGGTTCCCAGCGACGCGGTTGAGCCCGTGTACAGCGTGGTGAGTCCTCTCGGTGATTCTCCTGTGAAGATGATCACGATGGCTCCGCGTCTGGACACCCTGGCGGGCAAGACGGTCTGCATGGTGTGGAATCATGCGTTCAAAGCTGATATTACCCTTCCCGCAATTGCAGAATCGCTGAAGAATGAGCATCCCAATATCAAGATCATTTCCTACACGGAAATCGACGCCGCGATCCAGGCAGCGGGTCGTGAGGACCCTTCGGCCGAAGAAGCTGTCATCCTGCGGGCTGTCTTAAAGCAAAAAGGTTGCGAAGCGTTGATCAGCGGAAACGGCGGATGAGGGACCTGTACTCCCCGCGCGGTCCGCGCGGTCGTCGAGGCAGAGAAACTCGGTATTCCGGGTGTGGTTGTGACCGGTCCGGGATTCAGCGAGCAGGCTCGCGCCGTGGCAACGGATCAGGGCGTACCCGCCTTACAAGTCGCCGTCTATCCGGGGCCATTTGATCTTCACTCGAACGCACAACTCCAGCAAAACAGCAAATTGGTTCTTGTTCCTCAAATCTTAAAAACGCTAACCGCTCCCGTACCGGCAACAGATGCCATTGGGGAAACGAGGGCAAAGGAAATTGTGTTCACGGGTTCGATCGATGCCATCAATCGGTATTTCACCGATAACAACTGGAGTGATGGACTGGCCATTGTTCCGCCGACCATCGAAAGAATCCAGGAATTCCTCAAGTACACCGATCACCACGACGAGGAGATCGCTGTGCTCCCGTCGGCGAATCTGCGGGCAACGCCTTGGAACATCGCGGCCAATGGAGTGATGGCTGGCTGCCGACCGGAGCATATGCCCGTATTGATCGCGGCGGTCAAGGCGATCGGCAACCCTGCGTTCCGCTTATCCATGAGTGGCGGCAGCACCCATTCGTTTGTGCATTTCTATCTGGTGAACGGGCCGCTCGCCAGACAGCTTCAGATTGATCATGGGCAGGGCCTGATTGCTCACTCGACGAATCAGGTTATCGGCCGTGCTTTGGGTCTGATCGAGAGGAATATCGCGGGTTACCGAATCAAGGAGACCCAGATGGGTACTTTCGGTAAAACACAATCTTGGGTATTGGCAGAAGATGAAGAGGCCCTCAATCAGATTGGATGGGATGCTTACCACGTGGAAAAAGGTTTTTCAAAAGATGCGAACACCGTTGCTGCGGCCAACAGTACCGTGTGGGGGCAGAATCTCATTCCGGCAACATCCGATCCTGAAAAGGTCATGCAACTTATGGCTTATGGGGTTACTCGCGGCGAAATGTTTGCCAGCGGCATGATTGATTCGCGCCGGTATCTTCTGGTGACGCCGGGAGTCGCCGAGTTGCTTACAGCCGGAGGGTACACCAAGAGGAGTCTGATCGACGACCTGACCAAGAATTCAAGGAGGATCACCCATGAATGGGCTTTTTCCAAAGTGTACGGCTCGTTCGGACTGGTGTTGGGATCCTTTGAAGATGAACTTGCAAGGTCCATGAAAGCCCCCGGTGCCGAGAAAGGAAAATTACCGCCGTGGTATCCAAGACTCCCCGGATGGGAACAAATTGTGACCACCCCGGCCGTCACACGAGGGAAATTGCAGATTATCGTATGCGGAGACCCGAATCGAAACAAGGTCCAGACGCTGGCCGGCGGCATGGGGGCGACGATCGAGGAGATCCGGCTGCCGGCGGATTGGGATGAACTGATGGAGGGACTGGGATACCGACCGCTTCGCGAGTTCTCTGTCAAGAAGTAGCTCGCATCTGGACGGTCTCCGGAACGTGCTCCCCCTCATGCTCTTCGCGGTGGTCGCTGGGGTTCCCTCGTTCTAAGCCGGCAGAGCCGTCCGCAGCTCGTCGGCTTCGGTCTTCAGGCCCTCACAGCCTTTTGGAACGAAACCCGCCTGCAGACATTCCCGGCCCAGCAGCAGGGTGGCGAAATCCGCCAGCCGCTTTTGTTGCTCGTAGGCGGTGCGGACGCTGGCCAGCGTCGAATCCAGCCGCATTGATTCGGTCGCGTCCGATGCCTTTTTCCGCCGCTGCTGCTGGTCCTGCAGCTTACGTTCCAGTATGCGCAACTGCTGCCCGGCTTCGAGCGCCGCTTGCTTGCTGCGAGCGGCCGGCTTGGGAATCTTTTTGTCCAAGGCCGCCTGGCCCACGCGCGTAAACACGAAGTCCAGCCGGCGCAGAACGCTGCCGTGGTCTGTCACGTTGACCTCGGGGCCCCGCTCGTCTTCCACGACGGCCACGCCGCCGCCCTCGGCGCCGCGCAGGCGACTGCTCCATGTGTTCAGGTCGCCCAACTGGCGGGCTTGGTGGCGGTCGAGTTCGACATGCGCCGAGTGCCGCGTCCGGGCCACGCGGGCCGACACCGAAATGCGGCCGTTGGCGGCGTAGCTCAATTCAACCTTGACCGCCGTGCCCTTGGCCAGACCCTGCGGTAAGTCGCGGACCGTGCACTCGCCCAGCGGGATACACTCGGCCGGATCATGGCTCTCGCCCTCGACGATCGGCACCTTGACGTTCCGTTGATCGTCGCGTTCCGTCACGAACGATCGTTCCACGCGGCTCGGCAGGGGCGTGTTCTTGGGAATCACGATCTTCACGACTCGCCGCCGCGTCTTGGGCTCGATGCCCACGACGCCCAAGCTGTGCGAATTGACGTTGATCAACTGGCAGGCCGGCACCTCGGTACGATGATCGTCTCGCGACAGCATCGCGGCGTACAGCGCCGCCCCATGCACGACGGCTTCGTCCGGCGACGTGGCGGCATCGGGTGTCTTGCCCGTCACGCGCTGCAGCATCTCGGACACCATCGGCATCCGCGACGCCCCGCCGACCAGCAGTACGGTGTCGATCTGGTTCCAGTCCAAGCCCGCGTCGCGGACGACCAGTTTCGTCGTGGTCTCGGTGCGGTCGAGCAGATCGCGGGTCATTTCCTCAAACTGCTGCCGAGTGACCTCCAGCCGCGCACGCAACCCGCCAAAGTTGCACACCACGGGCGTCTTGGACAGCTGCGATATCGCGTGCTTGCAGTCCTGGATCTCCAGCCACAGCTGGATGGCGTCGTTGGGATCGGCTCGCGGGTCCAGTCCGTGAATCTGCCGGCACTGCTCCGCGATGTGCTCGACCAGCCGTTCGTCGAAATCCCGGCCGCCCAGTCGCACGTCGCCGTCGGTGGCCAGCGCCCGGAACTGGAGGCCATCGAGTTCCAAGATCGTGACGTCAAAGGTCCCGCCGCCCAGATCGTACACCAACACCCGCCGCGGGCCGCCTTGAAAGCCGTCTTGACCTGGCTGCACGAGCCCCTGTTGATAACCGTAGGCCAGCGCCGCGGCCGTCGGTTCGTTGATGATGTCCAGCACTTCGAGTCCGGCCAATCGCCCCGCGTCCTGCGTGGCCTTGCGGCGGGTCTCGTCAAAGAACGCCGGTACCGTGATCACCGCCTGCTGCACCGGGCCGATGCGGCGCTCGGCGTCATGTTTCAGCTGCGCCAAGACAAACGCGCTGAGCACTTCGGGCGGCACCGCCTGGCCGCGGATCGGGCGGTGATAAGCGTCGCGCCCCATGTCGCGTTTGAAACAGTCGGCAAAACGGTCAGGGGACAGCATCGACGCCTTGACGGCCTGGCGGCCGACCACCACTTCGTCGTCCTCGAACAACACCGCGCTGGGCGTCAGCACCTCGCCCAGCCCGTTCGGGATCGACACTGGCCGGCCCTGCGGGTCCAGGTGCGCGATCAGCGAATAAGTGGTCCCCAGATCGATGCCGACGGGAACGGGCTTGGAGACCTTTTCTGCCGCGGGCGGTTGGGATGGGCTCATGCTTGGTCCTCGTTCAATTCGTTTAACCGCGACCCAACGGGGAGTGTGCAAGGCAGTCGCTCCTACGCCTTCCTCGCCGCTTCCTCCGCATCCGGCAAAATCATAAATCGCAAGTCCGGCCCGAATTCGGACAGCCGCACGATATCACCGGCCCGTAGCGGATACGCGCCCGTCGGCGGCAGCAGGTCCTGATTGATGATCCACACACCCGCCCCGTCGTTGTGAATCCGCCAGCCGAATTGGTCGGCCAAGATCCGCGCGTGTTTGGCTTTCGCGCCCGGATCGTGCTTCGCGTCGAAACACACATCCCAATGCTTGCCGCCGCCGACGGAAATCGCGTCCTGCGTGAATTTCAGACGCTCGCCCAATCGCGAGCCGGACAGGATCAATAGTTCCATAATCATGGGCAGCGTTCCTGTGGGAGTCAGGTGCATCATCCAGTCGATCAAACGGAAGATCTCCCGCAACTCTTCTGCATTATAGCCCAACTCGTAGCGTTTGCGAACCAGTCGCGATTTCGCCCGGTAACGGCCTTCCGGGTCGCTGGCGGTCCGCAGGGTCTCGCGTGTCCCTCGGTGGCCTCCGTGCCTCCGTGTTTTCAACTCTTCGAGGACTGGCTTCCGTACCCATTCACAATCCGATTGACGCCATCGACGAGCCGCTCTTCGTGGAAGATTGACTTCCATAGGCGTTCCCCAAAGAACTGAAACACAGAGGCACAGAGGACACGGAGAAACGACCACATGTTTTCCAGTCTATCGATCAGCTTACCGGTTGGGAACTGCACCCATCTTCGACATCTCGTCTTGCGGCTCGTGGTGCGCGACGGGAGCGACTTCCCTCACTGCTGTCCCAGCCGCTGGCGGGCCTTGGCGCTCAGCTCGTCCGATATCGGCTGGCTCAATTGGCTCATCAGCAGCGTGGCGTCGTTCACCAAGTCGTCCGAATTCGACTTTCTCGCCCCTTTCAAGGCCAGCACGGACAACCGTTTGGCCAGTTCGGCCTGCGAAGCAAGAATCGCCTTGTCCGCGAGCATCAGCGCCTCGCGGGCGACCGCTTGTTGCGCGGCAGCCGTTGCAGCCTGCACCATGTCGGCGTTCAGCCGCTGTTCGGCTTGCTCCAAAGTCTCGGCCTCCACCGGCGTGGCCGGCATGATCTCTGGCAACGCGGGTGGCGGCGGTGTGGTCGGCTCGGCCTTCGCCGCCGGGATCGGCTCAGCGTCAGGCGGGGCAAGCTCCTTGTCGGGGGGAGGTTTCTGTGCTTCGCTGGGCAAGGGCCCGGAAACGGCTGCCGACTCCTTCGGTGGCGGCGGAACCATCGGCTTCGGCTCAGACGGATCCTGCGCAGCAGGTTGCTCCGCCTGCGATGGGCTCGGCTCAGCCGATGCTGGCGGTTCCGTGTCGCCGACGGATGCCGCGGGCGACGGCTTGGAAGCGTCGGGGGAAGCTGGCTCGACGGCGGGAGGTCTTGCTGCCGTCTGCTCCGCGTCCTTGTCACCGCTGCTCAACAGCCCGATCGCAAAGGCTACTACCGCCACGGCGACGGCCGAACCGCAAACGGCGAGCAGCCAAGTCGGCTTCTGTTTTCGCGGCGCATGATGCATCCCGCCGCGTGGCGCGGCGGAGACCACTCGCGGTTCCGCATTCACGGCAGCGGCCGCCGATCGCAAGCCTGCGTCGTAGTCGGCCTTCTTGTCGGCATTCAGCAGACACACCCGCGCCGCCGAGATTGCCTTCAGCATCCGCTGTGACTCGTCCGAGTGCTTGCCGATCTGAAAGGCCCGCACGTGCCCAATCCGCTGATCCGCCGCGTTGGCAATCACATCCGGATCCGACTCGAACAACGTCACGCCCAACAGCCGATAATGATTCGGCGGCTGCTCCGCAGGCGGAATCCCGAGCCATTTGTAGTACGGATCGAAGCTTTCATCCATGCCGCACAACCTCGCCGCGTTGCGATTGGGCTCAGACGTACAGAATTCCATTTTCGCGGGGAAAGCGTTTTCCACACAGTTGGACGATCGGCCGCGAAAATTGAATTCTGTACGTCTGAGCCCGGATCTGTGAATCATCCCGCCTCAACCGGGCCCCCAACCGTGCTCACCACCGTTTGGTGCCAGTGCGCAAGATACCCCGACCGGCCGGGGCTTGCAAGCTGCGGAGAGCAGGAACCTGCGTCAAGGCACAGCCCGCAAACGCCCGTCGTGCTCCTTCCAGCCGCGGACCAGCGTTTCGAGATCCTCCCGCCCAATCCCGGTCTAATTGACATTTCGAGCCCGAACTGACAGACTTTCCGGTAGGATTGCGATGCGTGGGCGTCGCGTATCACACACGGGAGCAATTCCATGCCGGCTATTGAACGAATCCATTCCGTCGTCCTTTGTGGCTCCCTGCTCGCGGCCGTATCGTGGCTCCCGGTTGGACCGCTCCACGCAGCGGATAAGGTGCCGGTCCCATCCGCCGACGCTCGGAATGCCGCTGCGGCGCTGGTGAAAGACGTGTACGGCGAGGAGTACGCCACGGCGGCGAATTCGGAGCAGAAAGCCGCCCTTGCGCAGAAACTGCTTCAGGCGGCCAAGGGCATGCAGCAGGGCACGGCCAATCAGTACGAGCTTCTTCGCGTTGCCTGGGACCTTGCGACGCAAGCCGGCGATGCACAGCTGGCAATGCAGATCACCGACGAGATCGCCCGTGTGTATGCGGTCGACGCCCCGAACGCGCGACTCGCGACAATCAAGACGACCGACAAGTTTGCGAGGTCTTCGGCGCAGCGAGCTGCATTGGCCACCGCTACTCTTCAGTTAGCCGACGAAGCCGCTGACGCAGACGACTACGACAGGGCAACGGAACTTGCCTCCCTCGGCCTTGCCGCTGCTCGAAAGGCCCGGGACGGCGAACTCGTCAAACAGATCGTCGCCCGCGAGAAGCAGATCAAGGAAGCGGCAGAGATACACGCCAAAGCCCAAGTGGCCCTCGAGACGCTCGAAGACGATCCGGCGAATCCCGCGGCAAACCAAGCGGCGGGAGAGTATTACTGCTTTGTGAAAAAAGACTGGACAAAGGGCGTCCCGATGCTGGCGCTGGGGACCGACGCAGCGTTCAAGTCACTCGCCATCCGAGAGCTGAAGCTCTCCGCCGCACTGAGAGGGCAGAACATCTCTGCTTTTCCGTCCGAGCAGGCCGAGTTGGGCGATACTTGGTGGGATTTGGGCGAGAAACATGACGAGGACATGAAAAGGAAACTTCGCAGCCGTGCGGCATATTGGTACCGGCAAGCCTCCCCGAACCTGAATGGGTTGGTCAAACAGAAGTGCGAGAAGCGGCTGGAACAGGTCCCCGAAACCAACGCGCAAAACGAAATGAAGATCGTGTCTCCATCCACGGACAGGAAACTGCCGAGCAAAGCACCCGTCGAGACCAGGCAGCCCGCGGTCGCGGTTGCTCCCCGCATCGACTCGACTCCCGTATGTGCGAAACTGGAAGCCAAGAAACCGCCTGAGGGACTGGCAGCGGGCACGATTCCGTTCAGCGCGCCGCGCGGCGAGGGCCGAAGCGGTGCGAACGGTTTCCTGATTGAGGCCGCCGCGGGTTGGGACCGTCGCGGCACGGCCTGGGCCTGCACCTACCGCCGCACCGAATCCGCGGACGGTGTTCACTTCATCCATCCGCTGGGGGCAGGGCACGTGATGGTCATCGTCACTCGCAATGGCTTCCACGTCGCAAGCCCCGGCCCATGGCCTTCCCGCGCTTACCGACCGCTTCAGCAGACAAGCCTGCCCTTGGTGACGGCCAACAACTTCGCGCAAATGTTGGACATCGAGGGAGACGCACCGCGCACGCTGGTCAGCATCCTTGCCCCCGACGGCAGGTTCCAGTTCTTCCTGGATGGACAACCCCTGGCCGGGGGCGTGGTGCCGTTTGCCGTACCCCTGCAGTTGACGCCGGATTTCCAGGGCGAGAATCTGCCGATGACGCTGCGACCCGGGATGGGCGGAGTCATCATTGGCCCGCGGGACGGAGGGCTGAACCGGGCGACCGACATCACGTTGGGGCTACTCGCGTCGGGAGGCCGGTGAAGCCATTCCAGGCATGGCCCCTGCGCGGTATGGAGTCGTGAAATCGAGCGCCCGTTTGGACTGGACTTGATCATGCGCACGCCCGCAACGCTTCAACGCCGGCTGAAAGAAGGCGATTACTTTCTTCGACAGATCATCGACGAAGGCAAGGTCCTTTATGAACTGCACTTTAGGCGATCTGCGTATTGATTAGAGGATTGATCTTGGCAAAAAAACGGCTCTCGGCGATGCTGGGTGATTGCAAAAGTCACCAGGTGATTGCAGAAGTCACCAAGTTCATCGGGAGAGCCAAGGATGGCTAAG
>Ga0351889_10093_pt1 | contig 34423 bp, 33 predicted proteins | sample TotcelFGM3001M14_FD_206767 | JGI IMG/M metagenome (GOLD analysis project Ga0351889, IMG submission 206767) | Enriched cells from coal bed in the Powder River Basin, Montana, United States - Total cells FGM rep3 HSBNCT.FGM.300.1.M14 ...
ATGAACGGGGCCAGCGACGTACGCCGCGTCCGCTCGGCCTCCGGGATCGGACTCTCGATCGTGTGGGTCGAGTTCGATTGGGGAACCGACCTCTACGTGACTCGGCAGATCGTCTCCGAAAAGCTGCAACTGGTGCGCGAACGATTGCCCGAGGAAGCCCGCCCCGTCATGGCTCCGATCACGTCGATCATGGGCGAAATCCTCCTGGTTGGCCTGCAGGCCGGCGGCCGGACAACGCCGATGGAGTTGCGGACCATCGCCGACTGGGAAGTTCGCCAGCGGCTGTTGGCGGTCCGCGGCGTGTCGCAGGTCAGCGTCATGGGCGGCGAGTTGAAGCAGTACCAGGTGCTCACTTCGCCCGAACGCCTCGCACGGCATGACGTGACCCTGGACCAGTTGCTCGCGGCGGCTGAGAAATCGAATATCGTCACCGGCGGCGGGTTCCTGTTGAGCAAGAGCCACGAGTCGCTGATCCGTATCGTCGGCCGCGCGACCACGCTGGACGAGGTGGCCGATACGGTGGTCCGCGCCGGCGATCCGGTCCCCATCACCATCCGCGAAGTGGCCGACGTGCGCTATGCCGGCCCGGTCCGCCGCGGCGAGGCGAGCATCGCCGGCCAGCCGGCGGTCATTCTCTCGGTTCAGAAGCAGCCCGGCGCCGACACGCTCGCGCTGGGCAAGCGGATCGACGAAACGCTGGCCCAGCTTCGACAACGACTGCCGGAGGACGTCACCGTCGTCACCGATATTTTCCGCCAGGCGGATTTCATCGAATCGGCCATCGGCAACGTCCGCGAGGCCGTTCGCGACGGCGTCGTCTGGGTGGTCGTCGTCCTGTTCCTCTTCTTGTGGAATCTCCGCACCAGCTTGATCACGTTGACGGCCATACCCCTGTCGATCCTCATCACGGCGCTGGCGTTCAGTTACTTCGGGATTTCGATCAATACGATGACGCTGGGCGGCCTGGCGGTGGCCATCGGAGAACTGGTCGATGATTCAATCGTGGATGTTGAGAACATCTTTCGCCGGCTCAAGGAGAATGTCCATCGGCCCCGTCCCGAGAACCCGCTCAAGGTGATCTTCCTGGCGTCGTGCGAGGTGCGGAACAGCATCGTGTACGCCACGTTGATCGTCGTGCTGGTCGTGTTTCCGCTGTTCTCGCTGGCCGGTTTGGAAGGCCGGATGTTCGCACCGCTGGGATTGGCGTACGTCGCGACTCTTTTGGCTTCGCTGGTGGTCTCGTTGACCGTGACGCCGGTGCTGGCCTCGTACCTGCTGCCCCGGGCCCGTTTCTTGCAGCGGGAGGGGGATCCGTTCCTGCTCCGCTGGCTGAAACGGCTGGACCGTCGTCTCGTGCAGTTCTCGCTGCGGCACAGCGGAGCCGTGCTGGTGATCGTGGCCGGGCTCATCCTGCTCTCGATTTCCGGCATCTTCTGGATGGGCGGCGAGTTCTTGCCGCGATTCAACGAGGGCGCGCTGACCATCGCGGCCATGGCCCCGCCCGGAGTGAGCCTGGAGGAGTCGAACCGGATCGCCCAGCGGATCGAGGAAATGCTGATGGAGATTCCGGAAGTCAAACACATCTCCCGCCGCACCGGCCGGGCGGAGTTGGACGAGCATGCCGAGAACGTCGACTTCTCCGAAATCGACGTCGGGCTGCTCCAACCCGAACGCCCCAAGCCCGGGCTGCACTACGCCGTTCTGCGGGCCGTCCCGGGTCTGCATCGCTGGGGCGTGGATCAGGTCGGACGGTCGCGGGACGAAGTGCTGGCCGAAATCCGCGAAATCGTCCGCGAGGTGCCGGGCGTCAAGATCAACCTGGGCCAGCCGATCTCGCACCGGCTGGACCACATGATGTCCGGGATCCGCTCGCAAATCGCGGTCAAGCTGTACGGCCGGGACATCGAAGAGTTGCGGGATCGCGGCCAGGACATCGCCGAGATGATGGCGGCCGTGCCCGGCGTGGTGGATCTGCAGATCGAGCCCCAGGTCGACGTTCCTCAAGTTCGCGTCACGATTCGCCGCCGGGAAGCCGCCCGTTACGGCTTGGCCCCGGCCGACGTCGCCAAAGCGTTGGAAACCGCACTCCAAGGCCGCACGGTCTCGCAAGTGCTCGAAGAACAGAAAGTCTTCGATCTGGTCGTCTGGTTCGATGAACAGGCCCGCTCGAACATCGACGTCATTCGCTCGACCCCGCTCAGCACGCCGGACGGCTCACGCGTCGCCCTCGGCAGCGTGGCCGACGTCCAGGCCACGCAGGGGCCCAATACGATCAACCGGGAAAATGTCCAACGGCGGATCGTGATCCAGTGCAATACGGCGGGGCGGGACTTGGTGAGTGTCGTCCGGCAAATCGAGCAGACGGCTCGCGATCAGATCGAGCCGATCCTCAAGGAGGGCTACTTCATCGAATACGGCGGCCAGTTTCAAGCTCGCCAAGACGCCAATCGTCGCCTGCTGTTCCTCGGCAGCATGGCCATCGCGGGCGTCTTTCTGCTGTTGTACAAGTGTCTTGATTCGTGGCGAGCCGCACTCCAGGTGATGGCGAACATCCCCCAGGCCGCCGCCGGATCGGTGCTTGCGCTGCTGATCGTCAACTGGCCTGCGCCCGAGGCGCTGGCCGCCGCAGCGTGGTGGCAGGTGCCGCACGTCTGGCTTCAGTCCACGGTCCTGTCCGTCGCGCATTGGGTCGGTTTTATCACTTTGACGGGCATCGTCTGCCGCAACGGCATCATGATGATTTCGCATTACATTCACTTGATGAAGTACGAGGGCGAGCCGTTCAGCGAACAGATGATTATCCGGGGCACTCTGGAACGGCTGGCGCCGGTGCTGATGACCGCCGCCACAGCGGCAATCGGCTTGGTGCCCTTGGCGCTGGGCGCCGGCCAGACCGGCAAGGAGATCCTGCACCCGCTGGCTATCGTCGTCATCGGCGGTTTGATCAGTTCCACCCTACTCGACCAAATCGTGACCCCGGCTTTGTTCTTCCGGTTCGGACGCAAGGTCTACGAGCGGACCGGTTCGAGCCAGGACGCGGAGGCGGAAGCAACTTCGTCGCCCCAGCGACTGGCCAAGCAATTCGACCACCGCTGAAGTGCGACGGCGCACGGCGTGACTCCATCAGGCGACGAGCCGAGCGGGTTGTCGTAGCGGATAAGCCTCACACCTTGTTCGGCCAGGCGTATGAGTTCGCTTTCACACGCTCGTAATTGGCGTCCAACTCCGGCTGCAACAGCAAGATGGCGGGAGTGTACGGCATGCCGATTTCGACGTCTGGGACGATCTTTGTGCAAGCGGGCTTGCCGTCGGTGCCTGCCGACGCCAGCAGTTCCGCCGGTTTTTCTTTGCCCTAGAAGTGACGGAACATCAGGCATTGCGCATCCACATGATGTTCCTTGCGAACCGCCAGGGCAATGGCGGTCCCCACTTGAATGCGTTCTCGGTTGAACTCCGTCGAAAAAACGCTTGGGTCCGGGGCGCCCTCGGGAGTCAATTTCCGGTCTTGTACTTGTCCCCGTTCAGGCAGTCAATCCAAATGTTGTCGAACGCCTCCAGATACCGTTCCCGCATCCCGGTGTGAGACAGCCCGTCCAGCCACGAAATGAAAGATACGCCCCCCTTGCGGGTCCTTTCCACAATCCGACGTTCCGCCATGCGGAAGAAGTATTGGAACGCGTGTTCGTCAGGATCACCAGACCGTAAGCTTGCAGATACCGTCCCACCTGCTCGGATTCGGCGACGGTATTGACGTCGGCCTTCGTCCCCTTGACGTCCATTGCGCCCCGCGACGGCAGTTGCCCGCGTTGATCGCGCCGTCGGATTGACGCTCGAATTGTGCGGCCGTGAACAATCCGCCGTCGGGCATACCGGCGCCCGTGTTGCGCAGGTTCATCACGCAGCGGACCTTGGGCTTCAATTGCTGTCCGACCGTCGTGAACAAACCGGCCAGGGCAGGATCGTAGGAGGTTTCGTCCACGGCGGCCCCGGAACGGCGGATGGCCCTCAATTCGCCAAGGTAAGTCACAAGCACGGCCGCCGCTTCGGCGCCGTGTTCGGCGCCGATACCGGCTAGTGTCCAGCCGCTGGTCTTGCGTTTCGCCATACAATTCCCCGTCCTGAATCACCGTCGCGTTCTTGCTTCCGGCCATGCCCCCCGGTCTAGGCCACGAAGCCGCCGATGTCGAGCCGTTCACCGCCCGCTGCGTCATCCCAGGCGAGATCGACCTATGTCCATCGGCAGGTCCCACATCGAGGGACGCTCCCCGCTTCCCCCGCTTGACAACTTGACGGATTTCGGCTGGCTTCTCGTGCCAAGGCGGCGGCGGGGAACGTCACCCAATTCAATGCCTTGCCATCTGCTCACACGATGCAGGCTCGTGCCTCGCCGGGCATGACGCGAATCACCGTGGCGGTAAGATCGTCGGCGAGTTTCTCGTTCCGAACGTGTTCGCGAACCGCGCGATAGATGCTGTCCGCAATCTCCTGCGCCGAACGATGGCGATTCGCGCGCACGGCCGCTAACAGACGCTTTTCGCCGAAGCCATCGCCTCGTCCCGAGCAGGCTTCCAAGACCCCGTCTGTAAGCAGCACGATGACGTCGCCGGGCGTCAGCGCAATCCGGCGGCCCGGGGGAAAGTCAGTGTCCGCCAGGATCCCCAGCGGCAGCGTCTGGCTTTCCAGGCGGGATTTCACTTCGCCGGAGGCCGACATCACGTAACCCGTCGGATGCCCGGCGTTGGCGTAGATCAGCGAGCAGCTCGGAAGATCGAGTCGCGCCAGCAGGAACGTGACGAACCGGCCTTCGCCTCCGATGTCGCGCACGAGCAGGGCATTCAATACCGCGAGCATCGCGCCGAGATCCTGCCGCGTGTCGGCCAGCAGTCTCCAGTACGCGCGCGTCCCCACCGCCAACAACGCAGCGTCCAGGCCATGCCCGCTGACGTCTCCGATCGCCACGTTGACCGAACCGTCCGCCTGGGAAAGATAGTCGACGCAATCCCCGGCGGCGAACTCGGCGGGATGCCAAATGCAACCGGCGTCGAATCCCGGCATTGCCGGCAGGCTGGGGGGCAGAAGCCGCTCCTGGACCTCGCGCGCAGCGAGCAAGCGGATTTCATGCTCCCGGTTCCGCTGCTCGGCCAGCAATCGGCGAAAGGACAACGACAACAGGGCGATCCCCAGCCCGCAGGTCAGTGCGGCGCTCATGCCCAACGTCCAGGAAGCCCACACGACTTGGCGGTGCGCATCGGTGGTGGCCGCCCGGATGTAACGGTGGTTGCAGGCCACGAAATCTTCGCACACCTGATGTGTCTGAAGATACAGCGTGTACACATCCTCCAGGAGCGTCCTCCGGGCGGATGCCGTCTGCCCAAGCTTGTACAGGGCTACGGCCTCGTCGCGTTTGTTGTCGTACCGGGCATAGTCATCTTCCAGCCGAGTCAAGATCTCCCCTTCCGCCGCGGTATGCGTCGTTGCCCGGGCCCGGGCCAGCCAATCGCTGAGGCTCCGTTTTCGGCGCTCGAGTTCGTTCAGCCAAACCTCGTTCCCCTCGTCCAGCATGTAGGAGGCCACAAACCCGCGCTGCTCCAGGAGCGCGATTTGCAGCTCCTGGGCCTTGCCGACGCTGGGGAGGTTTTCGGTAACAGCGGCATCAAACAGGCGGGCGATCTTCAGCGACGTCGCCCAACCGAAGATGCTGCTCGTGACGGCCAACGCCGTCGCGGCCAGGATCATCACCGCGTTCGAACGCGCCCACTTGGCACGCATCGACGGCGATCTCGCAACCTTGGACCGGATCCGAACGTCGGCCGCCGTTTTTCCGGGCGCGGCCTGCATCCTCGAATTCGAACGGTCACGATACAAAGGATCGGACGAACGTGTCCTCATCGAACCTCCCTGCGTCCCGTTGTCGATTTGGATCGCGGGACGGCTGAATCCTGTCGGCGGCGGAGTAACGTCCAATGCGGGAACGCAGAGAACGCCGAACTCGCGCGGAGGTTAGAGGGGAATCATGGAGAGCGGGTTCCCCGACCGTGATGGAGATTCGGCGATGAACAGCGCCGGCCCCTCTCGTCACTGCCGCCGGCGACGAGGGTCAACTTTCCAGCGCCGACGAATCGTTATCCGACGTCACCGAAGGGGGCGGCCAGACGACTTCCAGGTCCAACATGATCGAAGGACTCGGCCGGCCCGGCGGCATCACGTCCTGGAATTCGGCGACAGCCGCCTGGGCCAGTTGCCATGCGTAATACGAATCGCTACGGCCGTACACGACCAATTGGTCCCCGTCTCGCTCGACTCGCAGGCCACGGATTCGGCCGCCGGTCCGGTGGCGAATCCGATCCGCCAATTGACGCTGGTGAACGGAAGTTGCGCTCGGCCCGGGGGCTGCGGCCGTGGCCCCACCGCCTCGCCGCAACAGTGGTCCCGGGCCGACCGGTCCGTCGCGGGGGACGGGCGGGTTTTCGTTTTCTTCCTCACCGCGAATCCGCTCCCAGATCTCGCGCCGATGCACGCGCTGTTCGGCCGGCGCGGCGACGCCCAAGCGAACGCGATTCTCCGAAATTCCCAAGACCGTGACCAAGACCCCGGAGTCGGGCAACACAATCTGTTCGCCTAGTTTTCGGGTCAATACCAACATCGTCAGACTCCTTCCCTGCAAAGGGTGTTATGCCGTCCTTCATTCGTCCCCGTCGGCGGGCGGAAGCCCCAGCCGGTAAGGCCGGCGCTGCCGCCGGGCGGTCAGGGCGGCGAGAACCACGCGTTTCAACTCGCTCAAGTCCTCGGACTTCTCGATGCAGGCCGTCGCCAACCGGCTGCGCCGGTCCGTCAGGCAGGCATCGTCGCAGGCCGTGAAGAAGATCACGGGCAGCTCCGGATCGAGGTTCCGGATGTGCTCGACCGCGGTCAGCCCGTCAATCGCGGGCATCGCGATATCGAGAATCGCCGCATCGGGCCGGTCGCAGCGGACTCGGCGGCAGGCTTCCACTCCGTCTCGGGCAAGCAAGACGCAGTATCCGTCGTCCTCCAACTCGAGACGGCAGTACTCGCGAATCGAGCGGTTGTCGTCAGCAACGAGGATGGTCGTCATGGGCGGTCCTTTCCGTCGAGAGCATGTCCCGGAGATGGAGTGCCAAGTGGTTCTGTGCAAGTCCTTGAGGGCTGCGGAACTGCAAGACGTGTGCCGTACGCGAAATTCGTGGGTCAGGTACTGCACAGCGCCCCCTGCGACGGTGCGAGGCGCCAGGGATTGGGGCGTATCGAGCCTGGGCGCAGTTCCCGCGTTCGCGGGTCGGGCGGGCTCTGCCCGCCGGAGGACACACGCCCGAGCGTGAACTCTGTCGGCGGGAGGACAGGCACGTCGGGAAACGGACAGGAGGGCTTTACCCGCCGGAGAGGCTGTGAAAAAATGGGGACAGGCACCTCGCGACCAGCCAGATTCGGCGTGTTTTCGCGGTGTCTGCTCGGAGCCAGTCCCATCCTCTTCACAGCCTCGGAGCGTGGACGATCGATTTACAGGCCATGTTTCCGCAGGCGGGCGTGCAGGGTCGGCCGCGGGATTCCCAGCAGTCGGGCCGCCTGGGACTGGTTGCCCTCGCACCGTCCCAACGCTTCGGTCAACACCAGCCGTTCGACGGTCTCGAGCAGTTCGTCCAGCGGTCGCTGGCTGCCGCTATGTGCCAGAAACGACCGCACGTTGTGGGCAAGTTGCTGCAAATCAAAGCGCTCGCCGGGCTGGGGCGTAGATCCTTCGGAGCCAAGCAGGGCGCTCAGATCCGCCGCCTGGATCGGGTGTCCACGGGAAAAAATCAGCGCCCGGTGAATGCAGTGCTCCAGTTCGCGGACGTTGCCGGGCCAGTCGTACTGGCGCAGCGGCTCGAGCGCCGTCTCGGCCACGAGCGGGTTGACAATCTGCAATTCGGCGGCAAAGCGGTTCAAAAAGTAGGCGACCAACAGGGGGATGTCTTCGCGGCGTTCGCGGAGCGGCGGCACCCAGACGCTGACCACATTCAACCGGTGATATAGGTCCTCGCGGAAATCGCCTGCGGCGATGGCCTTGGACAAATCGCGATTGGTGGCGGCCAGCACGCGGACGTTGACTTGGATCGTTTGATTGCCGCCCAATCGCTCGAATGTTTTCTCCTGGAGCACGCGCAGGATCTTGGCCTGGAGTCCGCGGGGGATATCCCCGATCTCGTCCAGGAAGACGGTGCCTTCGTCGGCCTGCTCGAACTTGCCCACGCGCCGCGCGGTGGCTCCGGTGAACGCCCCCCGTTCGTGCCCATACAGTTCGCTTTCCAGCAGCGTTTCCGGAATCGCCGCACAGTTGATGACCAACAGCGGGCGGTGGCTCCGCGCACTGTGCTGGTAGATCGCCCGAGCCACCAACTCTTTGCCGGTGCCCGATTCGCCGCGGATCAGCACCGACGCGTCGGTCGGGGCCACGCGGCCAATGGTCTTGTAGACCTGCTGCATCGGCTCACTGCGGCCGATGATCGCATCGCCGTCGGCCGTGACCTGACTCTCCGGTCCCATGGCGACCTGCCGTCTCGTCAGCCTGGCCGCTTCCAGAGCATGCTCGACGGTGACCATCAAGGCCGCCGGATCGAGCGGCTTGAGGTGATAGTCGAAGGCGCCTCGCTTGGTGGCTTCGATCGCCGTTTGCATGGTTCCGAATCCCGTCATGACGATGACCGGAAGCTTGGGCTCCAGCCGCCGGATCTGCTCCAAGACCTCCAATCCGCTCATGCCCGGCAGACAGATGTCAGTGATGACCAAATCGATCGGCTCGCCGGCGAGCTTGGGCAGGGCCGCCTCGGCGGACCCGGCGTCCACGACGTGGTGCCCCTCGGCGCTCAGAACCTCGACAAAGGCTGCGCGGATGCTCGGTTCGTCGTCGATCACCAGAATGCGGCTCATGCGGTTCGACCCTCCCCGGCCGCCGGAACCCACACGGCGAACGTCGTCCCGGATTCGTTGCTGGACTCCAGCAACAACCGCCCGCCATGATCGGCCATGATCCTGGCCGCGATGCAGAGTCCCAGGCCCGTCCCGTCATCTTTGGTCGAATAGAACGGCTCGAAGATTCGCGTTCGAACCTCGTCCGCGATCCCCGGGCCCGTGTCGCTGATGCGGACCACGATCATCGCACCGCCTCTGGCGTCCGATTCCATCCCCGTGGACACGCTGATGCGGCCGCCGACCGGCGTCGCCTCCTGAGCATTGACGAGCAGATTGAGCAACACCTGGCGGAATTGCTCCGGGTCCGCCAGCGCAGGCGGCAGATCGGGGGGCGGTTGCCAGACCAACGCGATCTGCTTCTGGTCGAGCCGCGGTCCGAGGAATTCCAGCGTGCTGGCGATCAGGCGGACCAACGGCTCCGGCGTCAGCTTCAGCCGCGGCGGCCGGGCGAAATCGAGCAAATTCCTGACGATGTTCTCCAGCCGAGAGATCTCCTCGGAAATCAAGGTGAACTTGCGGTCGGTTTGCGGATCTCCATTCAGATCTCGGTGTAGGGAAAACAGCCACATTTTGATCGCCGTGAGCGGATTGCGAATCTCGTGCGCGACGCTTGCAGCCAACTTGCCCACCACCGCCAGCCTTTCCGCATTGACCAGCCGGTGGCGGCTTTGTTCCAGCGAGCTGCGAGTATCGCTCACGTCGGACATCAGGGTTCGCAGATGAACTCCAATCGCCGCCAATTCGTCGCCCGCCCCGACGGACTGGCCGGTGAACTCGCGAGCGTGAGCCGACATCCGCCGCAGGGGCAAGAGCACGCCGGCAACCAAGAGCCAGAAGGTCGCCCCCCCGAGGCATGTCGCACAGATGACGCAGCCGGCTCCGATCCCCATGACCCAACGCATCTGCTCGCGTGACTCGGCGGCACGCCGCTCGATGAATTGCTTGTTGGCCTCGATGAATTCTTCGCACATGCTGAAACATTCGCGAAATTCATTCGTCACATCTCGCAGCAACAGTTCCTTGGCCCGATCGGTTTCGCCAGCGTCGTACGAGGCGATGACATGTTCCCGCTTGCCATCGTATTCGCCGAACGCTTGTTCCAGTCGGTCGAGAATCCGCCGTTCTCGATCCGAATTGGCGTTGGTTCGCGCCTGGTTGAGCCAATAGACGAAATTCTGTTTGGGCTCGCGCAGTTCAGCCAGCCAACTGCGGTTTCCGTTGTCCAGAATGAAGGCTTTGACCAAGCCACGCTGTTCGAGGAGGGAAATCTCCAACTCCGCCGCCGCCTGAATACTGGGCAGGTTCTGTTCGAGCGTAGCCTGCAACTCCTTTCCCAGTTGCCGGGACGACCAGACCGCGACCACGCTCGTGAGAAGGGCCAGTCCGATGACTCCCGTCACGAGGAGGCCGAATTTCTGAGCCAACTTTATGCGCATCACAACCACGCCTTCCGGGCAAACGGGCCACATCCTCGAAGGGGAATCCGCTTTGGCTCCGCCCCTCGCTTTTCCCAGGCAAGCGGCGATTGAATCCTGCCTGGCGGCCGCGACTTCCCGGGCATCGTCTCGCCAGTCACCAACCAGAGCGCCCATCCTCCGCACAATGCAGTTGCCGGCGCTGGCCCTCGCCGATGCGGGGCCGGCTCGATCTGGGGATTAGCATCCATCTTGCTCGATCGCGGCCGGTTTGCCAAGACCGGCATCTTGAACGGAGCGACCGGATCCAGTTGTGTGTCCCAGCCACGAACCGGCTGACGAGCCCCTATCCCGCGTGCGGTTGCCAATGGCACAATCGAGCGGAGCGCCGTCTGAGCGATTGGATGGAGTGTCGGTCCCGTCACCAAACAACGTGCAAATCGCCTGGATGGCCTCGTCCGCTTCAGGCCCCGTCGCAAACAGGACGAGTTTCGTGCCGCATTCCGCCGCCAGCGTCATCAGCCCCAGAATACTTGCCGCTTCTTCCGACTGATCGCCCTTTCGCACAGTCACCCTGGCCCGATATCTTTGGAGCCTCTTGACGATCTCGGAACAAACCCGCAGATGCAGGCCTTGCGGATTGGTGACGAACACGATTCGATGGTTCAACATGCTGGATCTCCCTCCTGACAAAAGGTCCCGACCGAGAAAACGTCGGGTGGCAAGATGCGCTCGCCGTGCACCAGTCCTGCACAATCACGGGTTCCCAAGCCATACTCGTCCCGCGGCGATTTTACCGTTCGAGCGGATCTGGTCGGCGATGCGGATTTCAGTCACGGGCTGCCCCCCCTCCTTGGACAATTACCCGGCAATACCCGCCAAGCCGCGGCCTGGCACCAAGCCGGCACGGGAAGCCCATGATTAAGCAATTGGCGTACCGCGTGCGATCTTCGCGGATAACTCACGGCGAGGCAGTCTTTCCGTTAATGTCCCAGGTGGTTGTCCGAGATCATCCCTCATCCAGACCATACTTCGGCTGCGGCGAACGCTGTCCGCAAGATGACAGAGGTGTCAAGAAATGAACAGGGCGGGTACTCTGGGTTGTGGGTTCATGGATTGACAGGGGCTTGACCGTTACACTGCGTAATGCTGTCAGTGCTGGGATCGGCGAATGCATGGCCCAAGCCTCCGCGTAATCGACCTGTTGCGGCAGTACACGCCAGCCTATCTCCAGCAGTACGGTCGGCAGGCGGAGACGCAAGTGCAGAGCGTGCTAGCCAAACTAGCGCTCTGCCGGACGGCGGTCTTGGGCGGGCACACCTACGAGTGCCCGCAGTGTCAGCATCGCTGCCAGGTCTACAACTCGTGCATCGACCGCCACTGTCCGCAGTGCAGTGGCGGCCGGCGAGCGGATTGGCTGGCCAAGACCTCCGAACTGTTGCTGCCGAACCTCGACTATTTCCAAGTCGTGTTTACACTCCCCGAGGACCTGTGGCCCTTGATGCTGGGGGGGGCTGCGTCCACGGGTATGGCGAGCCCCCGGACGGCCAGTGCATGACTTGGCATCCTCCCACGCCTGTGCCCCCTTCCCAGGCTGACCGCTCGAAACGCCGGCAGGTCTACCGGTCTGGCGTTACGTCGGCCGTCCCCCTCCGCGACCGGCAAATCTCCTCAAAAACGCCTGCTTCGGGACATCCCAAACGCGTCGCCTCGGATTGCCAACCGCTCGCCTGACTTGGTAAACTGCCCCGAGCAGGCTTGGCGGACAATGGAATCCGCATAGGCGCATCCTCCGCGAAGCGCTCAATTCAACGCACGATCTATCCGGCTGAGTACAGCCGGATAGATCGCAATACGTTCTGTCCAAAGACAATCCGTAGCGAACTGAAAACGACCTGTTATCGAGTGCAGCGTTTTGCGAAAACACGATGCCCACGGTTTTGGCAGTTGGTCCCTACCGTTTTTTCTTCTACGCTGGTGACGGCGAGGAACCGCCTCACGTGCATGTGGAACGTGACGATAGCGAGGCAAAGATCTGGCTCGAACCGATCCGCCTCGAACGAAGTGGAGGCTTCTCGGCTGGGGAATTGCGCCGGATCGAGAAGATGGTAGCTGAGCATCACGAACAATTGATGGATTCTTGGAATGACTTCTTCAACGGTTGACATCCAGCACGTCCGCGTGACGACACTAACTGTTTCCGATGATCTTCTGACCGCGGAGCTTTCAGATGGTCGCACGATTTCCGCCCCGCTTTCCTGGTATCCTCGTCTCTGCCACGGGACTGCCGAGGAACGAGAGGACTGGCGACTGATCGGAGGTGGGCGAGGTATTCACTGGCAGCAATTGGACGAGGACGTCAGCGTGGAGAATTTGGTCTTCGGCCGTCCGTCAACTGAAAGCCAGACTTCCCTGAAGCGATGGCTTGAGACTCGGAACAAAGGACAGAACCAATCGCTGGACCGGAGTGGCCGATCCGGCCGGATTCGAACGGAAGGCTGATTGGCGGCCACCCGGTCAGCTTGGTCGTTCGTGCGGTCTAGCTGGGTGGGGCCGGATGGCTGCCCGATTTGGCTCGTGTGCCGGCGCATTGATGGTCCGGGTCCGGCGAAAGGGCTCGGCCCCTTGGATTTGGCACGTCCAACGGGCACCGGCGTTTCCCGCGATCCGGTCGCGGCTCGCCGTTACGGCGTCGCAACACGCCCGGGCTTCCGGTCGCCATTGAGCGGCGCGGCGTTCAGCCGCAACCAAAACAGATCAGCGTTCATTAGCGTCGATTAGCGGTTTCTCCTCTCTTCCGAGTTGCTGGACCTAACGCGGATGTCAGAGGGGACCGCTGATGAACGCGGATGGACGCTGATGAAGAAGGCTACGCCAACGGGGCTTGGTGCCTGCGTTTCCAGTTCTTGTCTGGTTGGTGGTACAATAAATTGCACCCGAGCAGCGGGCCGGGTCGGTTCTGCTGGTCAACGCCCGGCCGCCGTTGGGCTGGCGCCGGTGCTGATGACCGCCGCCACAGCGGCAATCGGCTTGGTGCCCTTGGCGCTGGGCGCCGGCCAGACCGGCAAGGAGATCCTGCACCCGCTGGCTATCGTCGTCATCGGCGGTTTGATCAGTTCCACCCTACTCGACCAAATCGTGACCCCGGCTTTGTTCTTCCGGTTCGGACGCAAGGTCTACGAGCGGACCGGTTCGAGCCAGGACGCGGAGGCGGAAGCAACTTCGTCGCCCCAGCGACTGGCTAAGCAATTCGACGACCGCTGACCAGCAGCGACCGCGCGCGAGGCCCTGCCAGGCACTTCCAGCAAGAGGCGGCGGTCGAATGGCTGGAGACCGGCGGCTTGGAGCACAACGATTCAACGTTGGTCGTCTTCCCAGCCGATAAGACCGATTGACGCGGATTAGTCGGCGCGAACGGGAGCAACGTTGCGTGCTGGACATGACAGCAGCGCCAGCGTCTTCGAGGTGCAAGCATCGGGAGTAGACATGCCGATCAGGTTTGAAAAGTCGCGAGGCACGATCTATTGGCTGCTCGCGATGCTGCTCGCAACCGGTCTGTCGGGGCGTCCTTCCATTCAAGCCCAAACGCCGGCCGCGGACAACTCGCATCTGGTCGGCGAATCGAGTTCGTGGTTGCGTCCCACCGCGCTGCCAGAGCTGGAAGCGTTGGCGCTGGGCAACAATCCCACGTTGGCGCAAAGTCGCTCGCGGATCGCCGCCGCCGAGGGACGGTACGTTCAGGGCGGACTTTATCCGAACCCTGAGGTGGGATACATCGGCGAAGAGATCGGAAATTCGGGAGCCGGCGGTCAGCAAGGTGCATTCGTCGGCCAGCGGATCATCACGGCAAAGAAACTGCAACTGAATCGTGCGGCCCTCACGCAAGAGATCGAGCAAACGAAATGGGCCCTCCAGGCGCAGGAACAACGAGTGCTGAACGACGTGCGTCTGGCGTTTTATGAACTGCTGGTCGCTCGTCGCGTGGTGGAACTGGAGGCACAACTGCTGACGATCGGCCAGCAGGGCGTCACGTCGGCCGAGGCGTTGCTGGCCGCGAAAGAAGTCAGCCGGGCCGACCTGCTGCAGGCGCGAGTGGAAGTCGAGTCAGCGGCGATCGAACTCCAAAACGCCCACAACCGCTTCACGGCCGCCTGTCGCAGACTGGCAGCGGTGGTCGGTGTGCCCGATCTCGACCTGACTCAAGTTCAGGGCGACGTGGAAGGCGCGCTGCCGGGACTCTCTTGGGACGAAGCCCGCCGCCGACTGTTGGCGGAAAGCCCTCAGGTCGCCCGCGCACAAGCCGGAGTGCAACGCGCTCGATGGGCCTTACAGCGTCAGTGCGCCGGACGCGTGCCCGATCTCGATACGCTGGCCAGCGTTCGGCACGATACTTCGACCCACAGCACGATCGCCAGCGTAACGATCGGCATGCCGCTGCCGGTGTTCGACCGCAACCAGGGAAACATCCGCCTCGCCCAAGCGGAACTGATCGACGCCGAGCAAGAGGTACAGCGTTTGGAATTACAGCTGCACAACCGGCTGGCCACCGCATTCCAGCGATATGACAATGCGCGGCAGCAAGTCGAGCGATACTCGCAGAACGTCCTGCCGACCGCTCAAGAGTCTCTGGACCTGATCGTCGCAGGCTACCATCAAGGCGAATTCCCCTATTTGACTCTGCTGACTGCCCAGCGAACCTATTTTCGCGTTAATCTGATCTATCTTGAAAGCCTGCAAGCGCTCCGCAACAGCACCATCGCCATCGAGGGGCTGCTGCTGAGTGGCGCCCTGGAGTCGGATATCAACTCCGTTGACGAAGCCGCCTCAGGGACGGCGGGCGTCGAGCTGTGGCGCGGGATCAGCGAATCGCCCAGATGATTCTCCCGTGGATTTCCCGGGCGATCTGGAATTTGGCATTGCTGCCGCACCAAGCGGTGGCGATGGGGCCGTTCAGAACAAGCTCGATTGGCCGGTTTCGCGGTGCGGCGGGTCGGAACAGAGATGTCGGCTCTTGCGGCAGCGAACTCTAGGCCCTCCGCCGTTTCAGGCTTGCCGAAGCGCGCGCACAATCTCCGTTCGCGCCGCCTGATACCCCGGGGCCAATCCGGCCAGGACGCCGACGATCGCCGACACCAGCGCGCCGCTCAGTGCCAGATCGAGCGACGGGATGAAAGCAATGGTGACTCCTTCCGCGCCGACTGAAAAGCCGCCCCAGGCGAGCAGTACCAGGCCCGCTCCGATGCCCAACAGCCCGCCAGTCAGGCTTTGCAGGATGCTTTCGGCCAGCACCAACCGAAAAATGCCGCCGGGTCGCAGACCAAGCGTTTGCAGTACGGCGTACTCCATGATCCGATCCTGCACTGCCATGACCGTCGTGGTGCCAAGCAGGGCCAGCACGAGCCCGACGCAGGCATACCCGAGCCAGTGTGCAAAGCCGATCAGTTCCGCCAGATCGGACAGCGTATCTCGTTGAAGCACGCCCTTCGAACGCGTTGAAGTCGCAATGGGGCCCGCAAGGAACTGTGTGTCGATCTCGGTTGCGAGTCGGTCGGGATCGGCCGCCTCGTTCAAGTGGACTTCGAGTTGGGTCACGGTACCCACCGAATTCTTGCCGCGTGCCCGCTGGAGAAAGTCGAGGTGCGTATAGATATAGTTGTCTTCCTCCACAACACGCGACTGAAAAATGGCCACGACACTCACGGATACATCGCCGATCGTGAAGCGCTCACCAGGCTTAATTCCCCGCCGGTGAGCTACCGCTTGGCCGACGACGGCCGCATCCGTGCGGACGTCGAAGTCGCTCCAGTTACCGGACAGTAGTGTCAAATCTCGCGCCGCGCGAAGCATGTCGGGGGGCATCCCGTTGAACACGACCACGTCGAGACTGGCGCGACAATTGTTCGTAAAGACTTTGATCGGCACCACCGCCTTCACGCCCGGCAGCTTGGCCACGGTGCGGGCGTAGTCTTCCGGCAACTTGCTGCTGGCCGGACAGAAGCGGTTCTCCTGAAAGACGATGAGCGTCCGCTGAGCCTGCTGGTCTCCGGTGAGCCGAGCGAGCCCCTGCTGGACGGAACCGACGAAGCAGAACACGAACAGGGCCACTGCCGAGCCACTCACAGTGAGCAGTGTGCGGCTGCGGTGTCGCCACAAGCTCTTCAGAACATAGGGCGCGAACTTGAACATGCTCAGGCCCTCCGCTCTTGAAATTCGGCTCGCACCACGGTCACTTCGTGTCCCTTCTCGATCAGCTTTCCCTTTTCCAATCGGATCTGACGCGGGGCCAGTGCTGAGACTTTCGGATCGTGGGTCACCAAGAGCAGGGTCATCCCGAGTTCGGCGTTCAGTCGCTGGATGAGATCGAGAATTTGTTCGGTGGTTTCCGCGTCCAGGTCGCCCGTCGGTTCGTCCCCGACGATCATCGCGGGATTGGCCACGATGGCGCGGGCGATGCCGACTCGTTGCTCCTGTCCGCCGGACAGTTGTCGCGGATAATGATTGGCGCGATCGCGGAGACTGACCGCGTCCAACGCAATCTCGACGCGTTTCTGGCGTTCCGCGGCCGACATCGGCAGCAACAGCAAGGGCAACTCGATATTCTCGTAGGCGGTCAACACCGGGATCAGGTTGTGCAGCTGAAAGATGTATCCGATGTTGGCCGCTCGCCAGTCGGCCAGTCGGCCGCGTGATAGCTTCGTGATGTCCGTGCCGTTGACGACGATCTCGCCCGCCGTGGGCCGGTCGATGCCGGCAATGGCGTTGAGCAGCGTGCTCTTGCCGCTGCCGCTGGCTCCCATGAGCGACACGAAATCGCCGCGTTCGATCTCCAGATTCACGTCCTGCAGCGGCGTGATGACTTCGTCCCCTTTCTGGAATTGCTTCGTCAGTCTGCGGATTTCCAGTAGCGCCATGCGTTGGTCCCTCTTTTTCGCTTGCCCGTCGGTGTTCGCTCCAGGGGGTTGTCCTTAACGTTGCCGAACGCCCAGCGTCCGGTCATTTCCCATGATGCGGATGCGCGCGCCGTCCAGCATCTCCTCACGCCCCTGCACAATCAACTTGTCAAGTGCCGTCAGCCCTGCGGAGACTTCGACGAGTTGGCCGGTGCTGGCGCGACCGATCTGAACGGCCTGATGCCGGGCGACCCCACGCGCAGCGTCCGCCACCCAAACCGTTGCACCACGCTCTCCCCTTTCCACCAATTCTTTAGGCACGAGCAGTCGTAGCGGATCCTGTCCGCTCTCCGACTTGTCCCCCGGAATTTCCATTGCTAGAAACGTTACCTGGGCCAGCATCTCCGGCCGAATAACCGCCATCGGATTGTCGATGGACACCTTCACTTGCAGCGTGTTCTTCTGAATGTCTGCCTGGGAGGTCATCGTCAGGACACGTCCCGCAAACGGTTCACTCGCGGCGGCCGTTGCGATTTCGACAAGCTGGCCGATTTGCACCTGCGGCACATCCTCGAGTCGTACGTCAGCTCTAACCTGGAGCTGTTGCGGATCGTAGAGTGTCAGGACAGTGCTGGCATCACGTTCGGACGCCGCGTTGATTCCCATCAATCGACCGCCAGGCTGCGCGTGAAGCGCCAGCACGCGTCCTTTGATGGGCGACCGCACCACCGTTCGTTCCAAATACAACTCGGCAATTTCCACCCCCAACCGCGCTTGCGACAGACGAGCCTCCGCCGCCGCCAGATTGGCTTTCGCTTCATCCACGGCGCGCGTTTCGTCGGTCTTCAGCTGCAGCCTCGTACGCAGCGCCTCGCATTTACGACGCCACGATTCGCGCTGCCGAACCAGGTTTGGCCCTCGCTGCTGGAGTTCCGCCAGGGCGGCGGCAGCGGCGTCGAATTCATTTTGCGCCTTTTGGATCGAGCGGCCGGCAATCGCCTGGGCGGCGGCCTGCTTACCGTCCAGATCCTGGCGTGCCAGCGTCCGTCGTGCTTCCGCCACCTGCACTTGGAACGGCAAGCTTTTGATTTCGGTTTCCAGCAGTGCGAGTGCGGCTTCCGCGTCGGCGTATGCGGCCTCCAGCTGCACGGGCTGGTCCACGTTCGTCCGAGCAGCCCTCAGCACGGCCTGGGCGGCGTCGCGTTCCGCTTCTCGCAACTGAAGAACGGCTTCCGCTTCTCTCAGTGCGATTCGAGCGTCAATATCCACGAGCCGGGCCACCGGCTGTTTGCCCTCGACCTCTTGGCCTTCAACGACGAGCAATTCTTCTACGACTCCCTCGACAAGAGCCGAGCACGTGACCGGCGTGGGGCGAGGTTCGATCCAGCCTGCGGCCTGGAATAACGCCGTCCCTGCTTGTTGTACTTCAGCCCTCGCCAGCATGACGGGAAGGACCGTGACCGGCTTGGCCGGCAGCCAATGCTCGCGAGCCGACCAACCGGCGAGGCCCGCGAATCCCGCGGCGATCGCCAGCGGAAGCGCCCAGCGCGACAGCCAGGCACGCCTCCGCGGAATGGATGGCGAACCTGCCGCAGGACGGGCGACCGCCAGCTGTCTCAGATCAACGTGAGAAGCCATGTGCCGTCTCGTTTGGAAAAAGGGTTACTTGCGAACAAAAATCCCGTCGGCCAAGACCGTCAGATTGCCCGCCTCGTCGCGCGCAGCACGGCCTTGGACAACGACCGTCTGCAGCTCCTGGAGGCCGAGCAGCTCGCGGGCGTCGGTCGCCACCGTCTTGCCGCTTCGATCGACAACCTTGACCACCGCTTTGCTCTTGGGCAAGGTATCGCCGTCGCAGCAGTAGTCCCACGGCGTCGGGCAATCATCGTCGTCCTTTTCGTTGCAGGGTTTCAGCGAGCCATCCACGACCAGAAACGCGGCTTGGCCATTGACCCAGGGGCTCGTGTCGCCGCCGATCCGTCCGACCAACACGATGTCGTCCGCATCCTTCGTGTCAGCGCGGGCGTCCAGCACGGTTTTGGCTTCCGCCGGTTCCGAGGACAAGAGATACGGAGCGCCGGCGGCGGAGGGTCCCGCGGCGACTGGCGTCGGCGAGGAGGTACCGCAACCGGCAGCAATGGTCAGCAGAACGATGAGAAGCAGGAGGCTTGCCAGAGACTTGACGTTGGACATGGTTCTTGTTCTCCAATGCAAAGGAATTAAATGGCCTTAAGGCCCTCGACGACCGTGAAGCGCATGGCCTTTATGGCCGGTGGAATGGCGCCGACAAGACCGAGCAACAAGCCGGTCCCACAACCCACCAAAATCGTCAGGCTGTCCACACGGAGCGCAAAGGCGCCCATCGTGAATCGAACGGCGATGCCATTGACCAGGAACAGTGCCAAAGCCGTCGCCAACAGCGATGCCGTCAGGGACAGAAGCGTCGCTTCCTGAATCAGGCTGATAACAATCGCCCGGCGGCGAAAGCCGACCGCTTGGAGCGTCGATAGTTCGCGGACTCGGCCTACCACCGCTCCGTACATCGTGTTCAACCCGGCGAACACGCCCGCCCCGGCCACGAGCAGAACGACCACCCATCCCAGCATTCGCACGGGCTGGTAATGCTTCTGCAGCGCCGCGTAGTACGCGGTCTCGGGAACCGCCTGCAACTCCAAGTCGTACCGTTGTTTGCAGAACAGGTCGACGTCAGCCGCCGAAGCGCCGTCGGCCAGTCCGACAGCGACCAAGCTGAGATCCTGCCGCTTTAGTGTCGCCTGCAAGTCCGTGAGCGGTGCCCAGATCTCGGATTCAAAAGCCGCGCCGCCGGCCGTAAATCGTCCCCGGATTTTCCACTCGCGGCCATCGAATCGGATGGTCTCACCCATCCGCAGCCGTTGCGGATCGCAGCCCAGCTTGGCGGCGGCCAGTCTTCCGACGAGCACTTCGCCCGTGCCCGGCCAGTCGCCTTCGAGCATTTGCACCTGGCGGCGCAGCAATGGCGCAACCGTCGTCACGCCACGCACGATGCCGAACATGCCCGGTCCGCTGGCCGTGGTTTGGACCTTGGTGCCGAGATAAAGTTCCGGCGAAACATGGCTGATGCCGAACCGCTGCTCGACTCCGTCCAAATTCGCTGACAAGAGTGCCGCAGTGCGAGCCGGGATCGCTGAGTTCTCGATGTCGGCGCCGGCTCCCATAAAATACACAAGCACGACGTTCGCTTCACCGCTTGCCGCGAGCGAGCCCTCCAATCCGCGGATGAAGCCGACAACAACGAGGACCAGCAATACGACCGTCGTCAAGGCGACCAGCGTAAGCGCGCTGCGAGCCGGGCGGCGAAACAAGTTGCGAATACCATACTCCCATGGTAATAAGCCTAGTCGAAACACGTCTGGTGCCTCAATGGAACACGGTTTTGGGTTAGAACAGATGACCAGCGCGTACGATGGCGCAGTCATGATCGCGTTGGCAGAACAGGCGGGAAGACGCCGCACGGGCAGCCAGCTAGCCGCCGCCAAGGCTCGACGCAGAAGAAGCGCGTCTAGAGAAGCAACGAGTGAATCATGATCCGCAGCTGCTTACCGCCTGGTAGCGGCAGTTTCGCGGCGTCGTCGATGCCCAGAGTAGGCCCTGCGATACCGATCGTTTCCGATGAACCGCTTCCTCCAATCCATACGGAATCGCGATCCGATCCATCAACGATGGGACGCGCCGCGGAGCCGAATACCGCCCCCTCGCACAGGCACCAATGACCATCTTCGTTAGGCGCCGGCGCACGAGGAACATGGTTGTCTGCGGGCATCTCGTCGCCGCGCGGTTCGCATTGCTTGCAACAGCGGAGCGTCTGGTCGCTCGTCATCGTCTGCGCAGACGCCCACTTGCCCGCACATTCGTACGGGCAGGCCAGCGCTGACGCGACGCCGAGGATGACGAGGACTAACCGCATGGCTTCCACAAGCTTTCCATACTTCTGATGACCTGACATGTTCGTCTCAGGAACGCGTTCAGTATATCCCGAACTCCTGTTTCGGTCAAGGCCCGCGCTGCTCAAGACATCGCGCTGCTCAAGCAGGGCTCAAGATCGACCAGCAGAGCGTCAAGTCGGTGGAGCCTGGCATCCTCGTTCGTTTAGGTTGTCTTCGGATATACCCACGGCGAACGGTACTCGCGGCGGAGCAACCCGTTGGCAGCGTCGTCGCCGACGATCACTTCCTGTTGCCCGTCCCATTGGACACTGCGGCCAATCTTCAGCGACAGCATGCCCAGCAGACTCATGTTGGTCGAGCGGTGGCCGATTTCGATATCGCAGACCGGACGGCGGCCGGTCTGGATGGCGTTCAGGAAATCAGCCCACAGGTCGCGGATGTTCTGGTCATCGGGCTTGTTCAACTGCGGCGGTTCGTGAATTTCGCTCTGCCCTCGGGAACTGGGGTAGAACGTCCAGCCGTCCTGCCAACCCAAGTGGAACGTCCCGTTGGTGCCGTAGAAGTAGACGCCCACGTTGTGTTTCTCGGCGTTGTTGGCCGCGTACCAGCGATGCTCCCATTCCGCCGTAAACGAATCGAACTGGAAAATCACGGACTGGGTGTCGGGAACGTCGGTGTTGTCCTGTTTGATGAATCGGCCGCCGACGGAACTGACGGATTTCGGATACTTTTCCTCCGTCCACCACAGGATCTGATCCATCCAATGGATGCCCCAATCGCCGAGCTGTCCGTTGGCATAGTCCAGGAAGCGGCGAAAGCCGCGCGGATGGAGGCCTTTGTTGAACGGCCGCCACGGTGCCGGTCCGCACCACAGGTCCCAATTTAGACCGGGCGGCGGATCGCTGTCGGGCGTTGGTTCGCCGGGCCCGCCGGCGTAATGCACAAAGGCTCGCACCATGCCGATCTTGCCGGCTTTGCCCGACTTCAGGAACTCCATGCCCGAGATGTTGTGCGGCGACACGCGGCGGTGCGTCCCGACCTGGACCACGCGGTCATGCGCTCGCGCCGCTTGGACCATCGCCCGGCCCTCGTAGATCGTATGGCTGATCGGCTTCTCCACGTAGACGTGCGCGCCGGCCTCGATCGCGGCGATCGTATTCAATGCGTGCCAGTGATCGGGCGTGCCGACGATGACGATTTCCGGCTTCGCTTCGTCCAGCATTTCGCGGAAATCTTCGTACGGCTTCGGCGCGTCGCCGCACAGTTTGGTTACTTCCGCGACGGTAGGCTTCAACTGGTTTTGGTCCACGTCGCACATGGCGACGACTTTGCTGTGCCCGGCCTGAATGGCCTCGCGCAAGATGTTCATGCCCCACCACCCGGTCCCGATCAGTGCCGTGCGGTACACTTTGCCGGATTTCGGGCCCTCGGCGGCGCTCAAAATTGCCGGCGTGCAAAAGGCAAGTCCCGCACCGGCGGCAGTCTGCACAAATCGGCGACGATTCATGTTCGGGTTCATAAGCGATCCTCCACGGCGATGAGGTTGCAGGGACAGGGTCGGGGAAATCTTCGCTTGCGTTTCGGTTTGCAAAGCGTCCGCATTATAGCGGATAATTCGCTCGCACTTGACACCATCAAGAGAAAAAGCCGGCTCCGAAGAGCCGGCTCTTGAAATCGCTCGCGATCTCTCCGTCAGACGCTCAAGACTCGGGCGGCGTGCCTGGGGCTTTGCCGGCCTTAATCAGCTCGCCGAACGTCACGCCGCTGGGCGCTTTCTCGGCGTCAGCCTTCTTCATTACCGTCTTGACACACTGCGCGAGCTTCTCCTTGTCCGCCTTTAGTTCATTGAACCTCTCCTCGTTCAAGCCGCTCTTGATCAGGGCTACCCCGTAAGTATTGCGGATCTTCTTCTCCGCCTTGTCGACGTGACAGAAATTGCACTTCAATTCTTTTACCACGGGCTCGATCTTTGCGCCCTTAGCCTCGGCATCCAGGACGGTTTTGTAGCCCGGCCGCGCCAGCGCCGCCTGGGCGAGGCAAGCAACCACGAACGTACTCACGAGTAGCCATCGCAGTGTTTTCATCTTTGTACCTCCAAGCCATAGGGAAAAAATAGGTGGCGAAACAACAGGGGGGCCGACGGATCCACGGCGGATGCCAGCCGGCTTGCCGCGACACGCATGCGGCGGGGTGGATACCTATTTGGAATAGTAAAACCCGGCGGCCATCAGATGTCAAGCGTCCCGCTCGACAATCCGTATCGCGCCCAGGCCGTGGGAACTCCTGGCTCGTTTATCGCGAAGGGGGTCAACGACGATGGTCCCAGCGAGTATAATGTGGCAAAGGCCGAGAGGAACCGAGGATCGCGGTCGCGTGAAAATTATTACGTTTTCTATGAGGCTGTACGAGCCAGATGTCGCGAAATCAGAGCATCGACCGAATTTTGTCGGATTGGACCTACGATCCGGGAAACGTCAACGTCCGAATCGTCCGTGGTGACGATGGCCGGGAGGTCGTGCAAATGCGAGTCGACATGGGGCTGCTTCAAATGGAGACCACGGGACGCCCCGACGGCGACCGGCCGAACGGTTACGAAACCTACTTCGATTATCTGGTCAGCCGAACCTTGAGGGATGAAGATTTCGAGATGAGCGAAGCACAATGCATGGAGGTCGACCGGGAATTCGTTCAATTCTACCATCGCCGTGTCTGCTGGCTGACGCTCCGCAAATACGATCGCGCGGTGGCGGATGCCGACCATACCTTGACGCTGATGGATTTCTGCCTGGACCACTCCCCGGACGACGAGTGGACGATGACTCACGAACAATATCGCCCTTTCGTGTTGTTTCACCGAATCCAAGCGGCCGCGCTGGAGCAACTGGAGCAGAACGCCGCGGAAGCCGCGGTACACACGATCAATACGGGCCTCGACCAGTTGCGGGATCTGTTCGCCGAACACGACGCCGAAGAGATGTTCGACGACAACGAATTGGTCGTGCGGTTGGCCGAGCTGCGTGAATCGTTGCGGGATCATTATCGTGTCGGCCGCACACTCGAGGAGCAATTGCAGGACGCCGTTTCGCGCGAGCAATATGAACTGGCGGCCAAGATTCGCGATGAACTGGCTCGACGTCAGACGCGACTGCATCCCTAGCCGAAGTGGACCCCATGTTTGTTTCGCTAGGCGAGAATTGCCGCCCATCCGCCGAACCGCGTCCTGTGAGGCTGGACACGGCAGTGATCAAGGCCTGGGCTTGGAATCCCCTGCCAGCGGCCCGGGCATCTGGTCGCCCGCGACGGGAAGCTTGAGCTCAAACTTTGGTCCCAACAGGGCCTCCAGTTTTTGACGCTGATCGGCCGTCAACACGGCGAACAGTCGCTCTCGCGCTTCTTCCTGCAATTGGCGATAGAATTCTTGCACTTTTTCGGCCCGCTCACGCTGGAGGTCGGCTTGCTCCTGACGCAGTTGCTTGCGTTGGTCGTCCATCAGGCGGATGTCTGCGCTGACGTCTTTTTCCAACAAGACGGCGACAATCCCGTCACTGCGCCAACTAAGCTGCGCTTGCCGGATGATCTGTTTTAAACGCGTCGCTTGGCTCGTGCTTAGAATGCACTCCGCCTTGCGTTCGGCTTCATCGCTCAAGGCTTGAATCCTTTCGCGATAGACCTGTTGCCGCTTGCGGAAATCGCTCTCGTTCACATTCTGCGACTTATACAGATCCCGGACCTTCTGCGTCATTTCGTCTCGGGCCTGCTTGATCTTGTCCCGTTGCTCGTCGGTCAACTTGAGTTCTTCTTGAACCTGCGGATTGGCCAGCCATTGAAACGACCGGCCGTAGGGGTTGCTGAAGGGTCCAACGTTGGGGGCCGGGATGGCGCCCGGTTGGCCGAAGACGGCCGCACTGAGCCAAAATGTACAGGTGGCCGCGGCGAGGGCGCGAGGGAAAAGGGTCATCGCTGATGCTCCTGAAGTGAACGGACAAGACCAGGGACCGCGACGCTCGGGAAGGCGTCTGACGGGTGCAATTATAGCCGCCCTCGCAATGCATTGCACGTACCCCCCCCAAGAAAACGAAAAACCGCCGGGCAACCGCTCGCCCGGCGGACGAAGACAACTTTGGACTGGCGTTTAGGTTCCGATTACCACATCCACTCGGCTCCCACCGTGAAACCGTTGTAAAACAGCGAGTCGCCGTCTGCCATCGTCGGAATCCGTTCCGTAATATCGGAGTTGAAGTTGTCCAGGGCAGTCGCCACCCCTTCGACCCACAGCATCTGGTAGCCACCCCGAAAGGTAAAGTTGTGATTGAACTGGTACGTCAATAAAATCGCCATTTCGCCGATAAAGGTGACCTTGTCGTTGCCCAACGCTTCCGGCTCGATGAATGCCACAAAATTGTCAAAAGGATCGTGGCCAGTCAGTGTCGTGTTGACTTTGACGTTGTTGCCGTACAAGCCCGCCTTGCCGTCGATGCCCAACCGCAGTCCGGGCAGCAGGCACAGCCACATGTCGCCTCCCAGCTGAGCTCCGGTCATGTAGTTCCGCGTCCGCAGGTCGTACAACGCATCGCCTCCGCTGTCCACGCCGGGCGGAGGGATCGCATCTCGCTCGGCGAAGGAGAAGAACTGCATTCGGTCCTCGAGTTCAAAGTACCGCACGCCAAACAGCCAAGAGCCTTGCACGAGACAGGTCGGTCCCATCCAGCGGCGGCGATAGTTCAACTCAAAGCTGTCAAAATCGCTGTCCAATTTGACGCGCTGATATTGAGCCTGATGAAACTGTTCAATCTCGGCTTCCGCAACCGGAACGCCGTTGGCATCCAAGCTGAAATTGTCGAACGCGGCGTACAACAGGTTGGCGGATGAACGGGCTTCGACTTTCTCCGAGTAGTCATTCAGCCCGAAATAGGTGAACTCTAGATTGCTGCCCGGCCCGGTCTGCCATGTACCCGTGAGCCGCAGGCTAGGGTCGAGCGAATCAAATGCCAAATCGTCGGTCGTGATCAGGGCTTCCCCTAAGGGCCCCAGGCGAACCAACTCCCGAAACGGCGCGTCGTCCTCCCGACGCATGAAGACAGCTTCGGCATGGACATCGAACCAATGCGGAGCACAACAGCCCGTTTCGCTATAAGGCGCTAACATGCGAAGCATGCTGCCGAGATACTTGCCCAAGGGACCATGTCGGTGGCCGTCGTGCAGCAGGTATTCCCCCGTGCCCTCGCACGCTGCCTCGGCCGGTTGCCCGTATCCCTCGGATGGCATCGCCGTCATCTCCGCTGGACCGCCATAGGCATAGGATGCGGGAACCGCATAAGGCATCGCGGGGGCTACCATGCCGGGGTTATGGGCGAACGTCATTGCAGATGGGCTGTAAGCCATCTGCGGCGGAACCCCATAAGGCTGCCCGTAAGAGACCTGCCCGGGTGACCTGGTCTCTAACGCGGCCAACGCCAAGACCGCAAGCACGCTGATCCGCCAATTCCACTGAATCTTCATTCGATGTGTCTCCGCGGCAGAGAAATAGAAGGCCGCTGTGCGACATTGCCAAAACCACCTAGACCACTCGAACTTACGCCTTCCGGGTCGCAGCAGCACCTAGTCTTCGCCGCTAAGATCCGAAGAAACGCGTGTTCTCGACACACACTATCGGTCCGGAATAACAGCTAGAATCAACACTTCCGGTGCGGGCGGAAGAGACGCCTCAGATCACCCATTTTTACACGGCCGGCCAACACGGATGTGAAAAGTGGGGGACAGGAATGAGAGAATTTGGCCCACGGATGGCAGAGCGGACCCACGGATATGAAGAGTGGGGACGGGACGTGCTTCATTGATCAGGTGGGGGATCTTGTTTGCTGGCCTAGTCCAGTGAATTCCGCTTTTGTCTTGCCGAAATTCGCCGCGATGCCCCAATCGAGCGACAGAGCTTTCAGATAGGACTTGCCGCGGTTGAGCGCGAATTCGAGATTCTCAAATAGCGAGGTAAAAGTCAGCAGGATGCAATCTTCGATCACCAGGCAATCCAGCGGCGATCGATGGAGTTCGACGCCATGATACTGCGCCGGCGTGACGGGCCGGATGTTCACCCTTAGACCGGATGCCTGCAACGCGAACGGAATCAGCCTCTGAACGACGTCTTCGCCGTAACCGGTTTTGTGTTCGTGATAGATCGCGCGCAATGCTTGACATGCCACCATACCTGCGTCGCGCACCGACCCCGAAATTCGCCCTGACCAGTAACTCCAGTCTTCTTCGAGCGTGGTCTCCACCTGCTCGTAGACCACTCGCTCGACATGCACTCGATCCAATCCCATGTTTACCAGAAGGCCAAGGCGATCACCGCGGCATTTCAGGTAATCGAACAATTGGACGAACTCCGTGGTCCTGGGATTTCTCGGGACCGCCTTCAATTCGACCGTGATCGAATCCCACGCCACCAAATCCGGAAACAGGGTGTGAGCCACCTGACCGTGCAACCACAAAGGATGTGGACGTTTGCTGGTAAAGGGGATCTGATGATCCCTTAGCCATATTTTGCACGCCGAATGATAGTCCTCCTCCCGACGTCCCAACCCAACTTCGTTCTGAACGTCGAAAAAGCACTTGCGCAATACCTTTGTCTTGTCTTCGTAGACCAGCGTCATGGCTTCATCGTATCTTTCTTCATCCGTGGGCCTATTCGGAGACTTCACACCGTGCCCCCACCCGGATCCCCCCCGTTTTCTTCATCCGTGGGTCCGCTCTGCCATCCGTGGGCCAAAATTCAGACTTCGCAGACTTCGGGGACAGGCCCCGGCCTGGGGGGACGACGAGCTGGGCGGCGGCAACAGCGCCCGGAGCATAGCAATCGCGGCTGGAAGCTCGAACTGTCAGTTCGATACTCTCGCCCAGCAGGCCGAACAGGATCGTGTGCTCGCCGGGATTGTCGCCGGCGCGGACGGCGTGATAGCCGATCTCATCGCGTGGCCGCTCGCCAAGCACACCTTCGCGGCCGTGGGCTTGCTGAGTCTGCCCCATCTGGCCCGCGATCAACTCACCGAACCGCAGTGCCGTGCCGCTGGGCGCATCTTTCTTGAAACGATGATGCCGCTCGATGATCTCTACGTCGGCCCCGCCGGGAACCTGCTTCAGCGCGCCGGCGGCGATGGTCGCCAGCTTCATCGTTAGGTTCACGGCCAAACTCATACTGGGCGACCAAACGATAGGGATCTGCGCGGCGGCGGTACACAACTGGTCTTTCTGCGCATCCTCCAATCCGGTCGTGGCCAAGACCAGCGGCAGACGCCGCCCGGCGCACAGTACGATCGCCGCTTCCGCGCCGGCGGGCAGGGAAAAGTCCACCAGCACATCGGCTTCGACGTCCAAGGCTGTCGTCAGGGGAACACCCAGGGCGGCCACGCCGGCCAACGAGCCCGCATCTTGCCCTAATTCGGGATGACCGCCACGTTCCAGGGCGGCGACGATCTGCAATTCGGGGTCCGTGCTGCCCAAAGCAATCAGCCGCCGGCCCATGCGTCCGGCGGCCCCGTGGATGGCGACGCGCGTCCTGGTCATCGTCAACGCCCCTGCTCAATGGCTTGAATAATCCGGCTTAAATCGTTCGGCACTGCAATCGCGTGATTAGCGAACTCCGCTCGCTCGACGCCGCGGCTACCCAGCGCCCGCTGAAAATGTTCCCGATCCGCCGTGTGATACGCAACCGTCGCCGTGGGATCTTTCAACTGATGGCCGGTCAACACACAGACAACCCGTTCGTCTGGACCGATGACGCCCTCGCGAACCAATTGTTTCGCGCCTGCTACGCTGGCCGCACTGGCCGGCTCACAGCCGAAACCTCCGGCGCCGACGCGAGCTTTCGCGTCCAATATGTCCTGGTCGGTCACCTGCCGGACAACGCCATTGCAGAATTCCAAAGCGCGAAGGCACTTCCGCAAGTTCACCGGCCGGTTGATTTCGATCGCACTGGCGATCGTCGACGCTTTCTTGTGCTGTTCGTCCAACTCCCGATAGTAGTCGGCGATCAAGGACCCGCCGGCTTGGCCCCCGTTCCACCGTAAACCGCGCCGGTCGTACAACTCGTACAAGGTGTCTGCTCCGGAGGCGTTGATCACCGCCAATCGTGGCACGCGCGAAATCAATCCCAAGCGGGCCAACTCGGCAAACGCCTTCCCAAACGCGCTCGAATTCCCCAGATTTCCGCCCGGCACGACGATCCAATCCGGCGTCTCCCAGCCGAGCGATTCCAAGACGCGGAACATGATCGTCTTTTGGCCTTCCAGTCGGAACGGATTGACGCTGTTCACCAGGTAGATGTCCAGATCCCGCGAGACTTCCTGGACGCGGGCCATGGCGTCATCGAAATCGCCGTCAATCTGAACGGTCAACGCACCGTACTCCAAAGCCTGCGATAGCTTGCCGTACGAGATCTTGCCCGAGCCGATGAAGATCACGGCTTTCATCAGCTGCGTCACGGCACTGTACATGGCCAACGACGCACTCGTGTTGCCGGTCGAAGCGCACGCGGCCCGTGAAGCGCCCGACAGCCGCGCGTGCGTAAAGGCCGCCGACATGCCGTTGTCCTTAAAGCTGCCCGAGGGATTCAAGCCCTCGTACTGCAAGTGCAAGCGGCCGGGCTGTAGGCCCACATACGCGCCCACGCCGTCCGCCTGCTGTAACAGCGTCTGACCTTCGCCGACCGTCACCAGCGATTCGGCGGCGGCATAAGGCAGCAATTCATGGAATCGCCAGACGCCGCTGTGCCGCGTTGGCATCCGACGATGGCCCCACCACTGCTCGAAGTAACGCAGACTGTCCGGCGGCCTCAGACGGTCCCAATCATATTCGACGTCCAGCAAATCGCCGCAACGGTCACAGGCAACGCGGACCTCGGCGACGCCGTAAGTAGCGCCGCAGGCGGGAGAAATGCACTGTTGGTAAGCAAGTTCTGGTGACATCAGGACACAGTCTAAACGAGTAAATCGGGAAGTTCAAGCTTGGCTCGCTGTGAATCTTCGGACCTCTCCCCGGCCGTAAAACCGGCGGGCCACCTCGGTTGCGTGATAGGGCAGCCAGCACAGTCGTGTGTAGATTGCGTGTCCCGCCAGTTCTCGGGCCTCAGGACCCGCGGGGTATTCCACCAGTAAGGTCTCGCCTTCGTGCGGGACGCGTTGGCCGATCTTCAGCCGCTGAAGCAGATCCCGCTGACGAATCCCTGGCTGCAGCAGCCGGCCCAGTCGCCAATCGGCCAGCCACAATCGCCAAGCGAACCCCGCCGGCGCCAGATTGGTTCCTGCGATCCCCAACTGCTGGATATAATCGCCGTCCGTTGCGTGAAGCAAGTCTTCGAGCGATCGCGGCAATGCCGTGAGGTGCTCCAAGACGCCGGAGCGAGGGCAGTGATAGATGAAATGTAGCAGCTTGGCGTACCCGTTCGTGTCCCAGCCATACCGAATCGGGGTGCCAAAGGTTACGAAATCCAACTGAGGCATTCGGCGCTCGTGGGCGGGCGTCTCCAACCATTGCCGGACGCGCTCCCAGACGCGATGGTTCAGTCCGCCGAGCCATCGTCGGCGATAGTAACAACGGGAAGCCGCAAAAAAAGACTCCCGCTGTGCGCTGTCGGCAGCCAACAGATTGGTGAGTAGCGCAAACACGTTTCCGGCATGGCTATGGCCCCACAATAAAAAGCGATCGTGGGCTTCGCAGCCCGTTTCGACCAGCCGGTCAAGCAGGCACACGGCAGCTTGAGCACGAGCCAAGTGATGGTCTTCGCTGGACCACGTCAGACGTTCCACGGGAATCCCCGTCGTGCGCTGAAACTCGGCAGCGTACTGCGACGTATAGTTGCCGCTGTCCCGAGCCAGACTGTCGAATAGCCCTTTGGCCAACTGCCGCAAACGTCCGGCGATTCCCGGCGCGACACACTCCAAAATGCGGATCAGTCCCACCACATCGTCCCCCGCAAACGTGCCGTGAACCAGCCAGATGGTACGAACGCCCGCATTACGGTAGGCTTCGCCCACCGACGCCAGCTGCTGCAGGTACTCCGCCGATTCAACCGCGGGCTGCTCGGGTGGACGGACTAAATGCCAGGCTGTCGTTGGCTTTTCTGCTGAGTAGCACTGGTGTGCAAAGGCGTTGTTGATGGGCATTGCAAAGATTACTACTGACTCAAACTATCGTCATAAACAGGATTTCGGGATTGCATTGCATTGCTGCCATTGCTATCATATCGCCAATTCAATCCTGCCCTCAATTTCTTTTTCAAGGCGTGCGTCGTTTTACTGTTGCCAACCCTTTTTCAAGGAAGATCGGGTTCCCATGTTGGTACTCAGCCGCAAGGTCGGAGAACGGATTCTGATTGGCGAGAATATTTCGGTGACCGTGGTCCGCGTGACGGGTGGCGGGGTTCGGTTGGGCGTCGAGGCGCCGTCTAACATGCCGGTGGTGCGTCAAGAGTTGAAGGACCGAATGGAACCGCAGCGCGGGCCAGGTCCAAATGCCTCATTGAAGGTCGCCGAGGGGTAGGATAACGCCTGGTCGGCACTAGCTGTCATCGCGCCCCGGCAAGTTGGCGGTGCGTTGGTTGGGTATGGCGGCTTGAGTGAGGTCGATTTGAGCCTAGGAATTCAGGCCGTCCAAGGGCCCGTGCTGTTCGACATACGCGACAAGCCGTTCGACTTTGCCCAGTGCCTTTTTCACATCCGCAACGTCGTCGACGTGCGGGGCGACACCCCAGACGACTTGCGCGCCGCGGCGTGTCGTCAAGACGAAGACCGTTTCTTTCGGATTCGTGCGGGGCGGTTCGGTTGGCTGGGCGGTAACCCGATACAGTCCCAAGGGCTTCCAATGCTCCTGGAGAACGGCCGCGACTCGCGCCGCGCCGTCGACGCGCGGGTCGCCCCAGGGGGTGCCCACCGGTCCGGCCGGCGTCGCATTGGGTAGTGACAGCCGCAGGTAGTCTCGCGCTTGTTCCGCCGAAAAATCCCCGGGCGGCAAGAGGACGCCATATACGTCGACGGGCAGCAAACCAGGCCGATCGTTCATCGTGACCTCGACCATCGCCACGGGCTTGCGATAAACCAACTCGACCAGCACGCGAGGCGGGTTCGCCTGTTCCTTCCTGACGCGGCGCACGTTTTCGACCCAGGTGTGCAGGCTAAACGCCCGCGCAATCTTGACGGTCAGTTCACGGTCCAGGAGCGATAAATCGCTTAGGCCACCGTCGCGGATGGTTTCCGCGCGAATGTCCGCTCGGATCCAAGGCGGCGGTTGCGGGGTGATCTCGATCTGCTCGGTTTCCAGCGCGTACTCCGGCCCTTGCGCGATCTGGGGCCCCACGCGCTGCCAGCCGTAGTAAGCGCCGCCCGTCAGGCCGGCGACCAGCAGCAAAACGGGAAGGACGCGGCGAAAAGCCCGCTGCCGGAATCCCGCCGTCGTGCCGCTCGATGGCGGCTCCGCTTTGCGTTTCGCAGCATTCATGACTCGGGCCTCCTTGCGCGAGTCGCCCGCGAACAGGCGAACGTTACCCAATGCGAACGTTACCAAATGTCGATGGCGGTCTCTAATTCGACGCCCAGACGCTGCATCACGCCTTCCCGCAGATAGTCCATCAAGCCGAGCATGTCCCGGCTGGTCGCGTTCGCTTCCGCTACGGCGTAGTTCGCATTCCGGTCGCTCAATTCGACGCCACCGACGCGTGCGGCGTGCAACCCCGCTTGATCGATCAAGCTCGCCGCACTGATCCCGCCCGGGTCCTTGAACAACATCGCCGCCCGCTGATCTCGCAACGGCTGCGCCGCCTTGTTCACGATCCACAGCTTTTGCATCCGCTTGGTCAACTCCCGTGGTTCCGAGCGTTCGAGGTCGAAGCGAGCCTCGAGGATCACTAGCTCGTCCAAACTGCTTTCTCGGTACGCGAACAAAAAATCGCTTCGAGAACGGTCCACGATCTGGCCGGCATGCGTCAGAACCGTCGCGGATTGAGTACCGTGCCCAATGTCGGTTCCGTGACATGTCGCATTGCCGTGCAGGGCGCCTCCGATCGTGCCGGGGATGCCTGCCAGCTGCTCCAACCCGGCCAATCCGTCTCGGACGGCTACCGAGATCGCGTGGGACAGCTTCGCACCGCCCCCGGCCGTCAGGCCGTCGTCATCGGTTCGCACTTGGCCGAATTGAGCTGCCGACAAGTGAATTACCAGGCCGTGAACACCTTCGTCACGAACCAGCACGTTCGAGCCGCCGCCAACCAGCCGTACCGGCGTATCATTCTCACGACAGCGTTGCACGAGCTGTGCTAGCTCGTCGACGTTCGTCGGCTCGGCAAAATACTCGGCTTCCCCTCCCAAGCGGAGCCAGGTGTAAGGCGCCATCGGCTCGCGCTCGCGCAGAATGTGTTCGAACCCGCTCTGGAAAGGCATTTTGGATTGCTTCCTCATCAAGAAAATGACTGGTCGCTGTGGATCATAGGAAGCCATCGCTCGGGTGTCAATGCAAGGCTCGCAAGCGTGGTGGCAACCTCAATCGAAACTCGCTGCGAATTACAGTCAGCGCTCCGTTGCTGGCATTTGGCTACGTTACGATCAAGACCCGGCCACACAACCGTCGCTCACTCTTTCACATCTATCGCGGCTTGCCCAATCTCACCGCCCAATGATCGATGCCCCCAATACTCATGGCCCTTGACCCCCAGCTTCAAACGAAACACCGCTTCTTTCGCGGCCACCGTCGTATACAAATACGTTCCATGGAAATGGCAATTCGTCGCTTGCTCACCCCCCGCGTTATACTGCCGCACGATCGTGCCGGAGGCCACGTCGACGACGTTGATCACGCCTGCGAGCCACATCGCCACGTACAGACGGCCGATCGCGTCGAAAACGAACCCGTCGGGCGCGAACTTGCCGTCCAGCACGCCATCGTGCGTTTGCTGGGGAAAATCGATCAGCACGCGAGGCTCTCCGACCTGACCGGCGGCCGCGTCCAAAGGGAAAATCAACAGGCGATACTGAGCGCTTTCGCCCACACACAGGTGTTGTTGATCGGGCGTGACGCCGATGCCTTTGGGATAGGCCAATCCGCCGGCCAGCCGCATCGTTTTCTTGGTGCCGATGTCGTAGCGGTATATGGCGCCGACGGAGTTGTCGGCCGAGGATGTTCCCGAGTCAGTGAAGAAGATATTCCCCAGTCGATCCAACGCCACGTCGTTGATGGAATTGAATCGGAC
>Ga0351889_10098_pt1 | contig 34051 bp, 23 predicted proteins | sample TotcelFGM3001M14_FD_206767 | JGI IMG/M metagenome (GOLD analysis project Ga0351889, IMG submission 206767) | Enriched cells from coal bed in the Powder River Basin, Montana, United States - Total cells FGM rep3 HSBNCT.FGM.300.1.M14 ...
ATTGTAGAGAGGCTCATCGGTTCGTTGTTTATTGCTATATTTATAACTGCAATTAGCAAGACGTACCTAATTAGATAAGTAGTATATTTTTTTTTATAAAAATTAATAAATAGATGATCAAAAATAGTTATCTAGGTCACTCCTTTGCACAGCTCCCCGCTCGCCAGATCCTCCTGGAAGAAGTCGCGCGCCGTGCGCCGCCCCAGCGCCAGGTCCAGTTTCCTCCTGGCGTAAAAGGGCGCCAGCCTGCGCACCTCGTTGGCAAACCATCTGGGATAGAGCTTCTTCACTTTGTTGAACCTGAACCATCCCAGATCGTAGTAGCGGGCGTTCATCTGCCAGGTGATGTACTGCACCTGCTCCTCGGAGAGATGCCTGGTCTTGAGATTGGCATGCAGCCCGTCGTATCTGGTGAAGTCGCTGTTGGTGACCAAGCCCATCTCCTCCAGCTCGGCGCGCATCTCTGTCTTGGGGTAGGGCGTGGAGATGTAGAAGATGGGAAAGTCAACTTTGAGCCTGCGTGCCAGCTTAAAGTTCTCCCACAGGTCTTCCTCATCATCATCGGGATTGCCACCGATCAGGCCTGTGGAGACTATAATATTATTATCATGCAGGTACTGCACGGCTTTTTCGGCATCATTGGACATCTTGCCCTTGCCCAGGAACTCCAGGTTCCTCTTGTTGATGCTCTCTACGCCCAAAAAAACGCCGTCAAAGCCCGCTTCTCCCATCTTGTCCACCAACTGCTTGCTCGATGCTATGCCCGAGGCAGAGGCCTGCGTCTTGTAGCGCAGATGAGTAAGACCGGCATCGATGATGGCCTGGCAGAGCCTCTCCAGCCGCTTGGGATCTAAGGTGATGTTGTCGTCCGGGAAGAAGATGGAGCCTGCCCCGTGCGCTTCAGCATCCCGGATGTCCTCGATCACTCTTTCGATGGAAAAGCGCCGGAAGCGGCGACCATACATAAGATTGATGGAGCAGAACTTGCAGCCCTGCGTGCAGCCCCGGCTGGTCTCCACGCAGTCGATGGGCACATCAAAGCTGTAAAAGCCCCTGGTGATGAGGCGTGCATCCCTTTTGGGCATGCGAATCTCCTCCACCTTGAGCAGTGGTCTTGGGGGATTATGGACCATTCCTTCCCCTATCCCTTCGCCCTCGTGGTAGGAGAGGCCCATTATGCCTCGCGGACTTTTTCCGGCCAGCAGGGCTTCTACCAGCTCCCGGAAGGTGGCCTCGCCCTCACCGCGCACAATGTAGTCGATGAGCGCGGCATCAGGGCTATTGCCAATCTCTTCTGCCGCAAGCGTGGGATGATAGCCGCCAAAAACTGTCTCTGCGCCTGCCTGCTTGGCAATCTTTGCCAGGGCCAGTGCCTCTTGGTACTGAAAGCTCATGGCGGTCAAGCCCACCAGATCGTATCCGTTTACGATCCGGCTCAGATATTCCCGGTGGTTTTTCAGGCCGTGGATGTCCGCCACATGCACCGTGCACAGATCATCCACATGCGCCGCCAGCGATGCCAGACCCAGGTTGGGCACGCGGGCGATGTGATCAAAGTCGAGCTGAACTACGGGAGAGGATAGTAGTAATACATTCATCTTTAGCTCTCATTCACTTTTAGCAGCCTAAGGCCTGCATTCCAGTCGAACTTGTTGGCCCGGCTGATGTAGGCGGCAACCTCTTTCACTCCGTTCCAGCCGCCGTATCGATAGGCATTGCCCCACACCCGGGCCGAGGTGCGTAGAGGCGCATGCCAGGGATGGACCTGCTTGAATGACCAGTCCAGGATGCCCGGAAACTCCTCGGGCTTGATGCGAGGATGATTCCAGACCATGTGCTTGCCATCGTGGTGATGATAGTCATGATCGCAGATGCCGAACTTCTCCTCGATCTCCGTCCACATGGGTGTCTGGGGAAGAGGGGTTATGACGCAGATCTGGGTTATGTCCAGCTTCAGTGCCGCCAGCTTCTTTATGTCCTCACGCAGCGACTCCTTGGTGTCTTCCTCAAAGCCTATCATGTAATAGCCCACGGTGCCCAGATTTCTTGCTTGCAGCATGCGCAGCGTCTCTAAAATGTCCTCAGTGCCTTCCTTCTTCTTCATCTGGTCCAGGCGCTCTTGATGCAGGTTCTCGATGCCGATGGCCGCACCCCCAAAGCCGGAGACCCTTCTGCCGTTCTTCTGCCTCATGTCCGCCCAATCGTCGATCTTCGTTCTCAGATAATCGGCACGCGCCATGCATCCCCAGACCATCTGATATTTATCCAGGAGCTCTACCACCGCATCGGCATGGCGGCGATTGCAGCCGAAGTTCTCATCCTCAATCAAGACCACATTGATGCCCTGCTCTTTGTAGTAGGCCAAAACTCGTTCGATGCTCTGCAGTGAGATGATATTAGGCTTATTGCAGAAGACCGGCGTCTGGCAGAATTTGCAGCCGACCGGGCAGCCGCGCGTGGTGAACAGCACTCCGTAAATGTTCAGCTTGATATTGAAGGGCGTATTGAGATACTCGATGAGCGGAGGGTGGATTATATCCTTGATCTGCCGTCCGAAATAGGGGGCAAGCTCGCGCTCTGAGTAGCCCACGAAGATCCTATCGAACCTGTCCTGCACCGCAGTGGTGAGCGCACCATAGTTCCCCGCCCAAACCTCGCCTGCACCTGCCGCGCGCGCCGCCTCCACCATCTCCATGGCTTCATGGGTCTCGCTCAGGTAAAAGGAGAGACCCACCACATCCCAGCCCTCTTGCAGCTTCTTCTGGTAATCATCCCAGGTGGGAAACTCCAGGACCTCCAGCTCGGGAATGTTCTGCTTTAGAAATCTCAGGCCGAAGGATTGGATGCGCGGCCAGTAGAATCTGAACCATGACCTTGTATTGGCTCCGATGTAGTCGTAAGGCTCGGAGCCTTTTCTATAAATGGTTGTGAACAGAACCCTGGGAGTCATAAATCCCCTGTCCCTTCCCCATGGAAGATTAATCTTACGATTCCGGACGGGCTGAAATGCCCTTATCTTCCTTACCGCGAGCCAGGAGGTTCTCGTAGGCAATAGTAGCCAGATCACTTACATCGATACCCATCTCTCTGGCGATCAGCAGCACCACGCCGTCCAGTTCCACCAGCTTTTTCAGGGAATCCTGTTTCTCATTGGCAAGAGCAATAACCTCTTTCCGGCTCAGGCCAGTATGGGAGGTGATGAGCCTTATTCCCTGATCCAGTATGCCCTCCTCCGTGGACGGCTTGAATCCCAGGGGAACATCCACTGCCGCAGCATCAAAGATCGCATTTACCATCTCACCTTCCATCTTGACCATGCCTTCAGCTTCCGCTTCCCGGAGGAGGGCTCGCACCTTCTCCGGCGGCCCCCATTTCAGGTCGAGGGATAGAGCAAAGATAAAGTCGCTGATCTTCAGGCTTGTCTTGCCGCGCTTCTTGAAGGGCGTGGCCACCAGAAAGGCTTTCTCTCGATCCAAGGAAACACCGACCTGTTGTCTGATGCATAACAGATATAAACTAGCCCGTCGAGAGGAGAAGCTTATTATTTATTCCTTTGAGAGAGGATTTATAAATGGGGAAAGTAGTGGGATACTTACAGTAGTAAAATCCGGCGTATGCCATCGTGTGGTGTTAGATGAGGCTGATATACCCGATTATTATTCTATTCCTGCTGATTGCCGCCAGCTCCGCCCAGCTGACAGCAGACAAGGAAAGATTTGATGTTGTGCTCCATTCCGGTGACCTGGAGGAGAGAACGCTTAAGGTAACCAATATTGGAGATGCAACAATCTTCAAGATATCAAAAACCGAGATAAGCGGAACTGCCAGGGATTACATATTTCTGGACATGCCCGAAGAAAAACCGCTCATGCCCAAGGATAAAGCAGAGATTAAGATCTACTTTATCCTGCCTCCTGAGACGAAACCGGGAACTTACACCGGATTTATATATTTACTGGACAGCGCCCCTCCCTCGCTGCCCATGAGAATAGACTTCGTTCTCACTGTCATCGGACAGGAGAGCTATGGCATTGGCATGACTATTGATGATGCCAAGTCTGCTGAGCTTTCTGCCAATGCCGAAGATATCGCTCAATTCGATCTGGCTGTTAAAAACCTGGGCGCTTTTAGGGATGTGGCCTCTATCGACGCCGGGACACTGCCGGATGGGTGGAGCGTGAGCTTGCTGGATGGAGATAAAACGCTCGACTTTCCCTACGACTTGCCATTAGACCCGGGCACAACCCATACCATGAAGCTGCAGGTGGAAACAGCCAAACCCGGCAAGAAAGGCAATCTCTCAATCGTAGCCACATCTTTGGGCAACCAGTCCAAAAATTCTTCTGTTGAGGCAGTAGTTGATTTTGCCGTGGCTGTTCGGGGCTACAACGTGGAAATCAAGGTCCCGGAAAAAATAGTGACCAACAAGACCTACAAAGGCTCCTTCAACATCATGCTGGATGTTAAGGAGAAGGTAATGGTAGGAATAGTAACGCCTCCTGAGCTTATGGTCATACCTTTAGCCCAGACGGTAGATGTCAGCCCGCATAGCCCTGGCATCGCCAATTTCACCCTGCTGGCTTCGACTGCAGGCGACTATCCGCTTGTCTTCCGGCTCATGGACTCCCATGGCATTCCAATGCCGGAAGAGATGGCATCCATCAAAGTGATCTTGCCACAAGGCAATGCCATTTTGACGGGAGATGAATTCCTCTATAGCACTATCGCATCTATAAGCAGCTTGAGCAATGGAACTGCTTATTTCGACATATTTACCGTTCCTCCGGGCAAATTAAGTGAAATGGATCAGGAGAAGCTGCATGACTATTCCAGGATTGTGATTTTGGGCAATCAATCCATCGTCTCTAAAGACGCCGAAAAAGTATTGAACGGAGTCGAAATCAAGCGCATTGATGGAAATAGCCTTTACGAAGAGTGCTGGCTCTTTGCCGCAGAAATCTGGCAGAATGGAACCGCAGAGGTGGTCTTATCCGGCTCCAGGCCAGCTGACATATTCAGGGCCTATCAGGCGGCCAAGATGACAGGCGCGCCAATTGTGGTATGCGAGGGCGATGTGACCGATAAAGCCAGGGCCGCCATAGTGGAAATGACCAAAAGAAATGTTACCCTTTCCAGGTCGATGACCGTGGGAGAGATTGGAGCCGAGTATACAAAGCCATTGCAAGATGCAGGCGTCAAAACAGAAGAGGTGAAATCGTGAGGCTGCAATATCTAATACTATTCATAGCAATCATGTCCATTACAGAGATTTGCCTAGCAGAGGACGCGCCCCTGGAAAGAGGTGTTAAGGGCGACCTCGAGGATGTGATTTTAGTCGGAGCAGACGATTGGCATGCATCCATTGCAGCTACTCCTCTCGCTATCTGGTCTGAGGAAAATCAGACCAGAACATTACCTATGCTGATTCTTCCCAAAGCGGTCCAGGCCGGGGATAGAAACGGCTGGGTTGAAGAGAGCGATCTGCAGAGATATGGTGCTTCTGCAATCCTTGGCACATTTAAGGCGGCGAATATCAGCGCCATAACTATCCATGGAACAGGAGATCAGGTAAAAGCTCTGGTTGAAGCAGCCCACAAAGACGGTCTGAAAGCTTACATTACAGCAACTCTTGAGGTTCCCGTTATCTCCGAGCCGGGGGCAGCAGGAGCTATAGAAAAATTGCCGCAGGCCAGGAAAGCCATGCTTGCAGAGGCAGGCCTTGACCTACCAGTGACTGACGATTCCAGGATCGATAAAAGCTTGCTTCAGGTGGCAAATCCCGAAATCGGCGGCAAAGCCTCCCTTTTTTGTCCTGCTAACCAAGAGGTGAGGGATAATCTCTACAATCAGATCGAAACGCTGATAGACGACTACAAGGTCGATGGCGTTGTGCTTTATAATTTTGGCTTTCAGGATAAGAATTATTGCTACTGCAACGTCTGCAAGGAGAAGTTCTATCAGGATACAGGCATAGATCTCAGCAAAGTCAATATTAATAGCTACAACCAGGAGAGATGGACGCAGTGGAAGCAGGATCAGCTCATGCAAATTGTAAATTATGCGCGAAATATAACCACTGATTTGGGTCCTGTGAAGCTTGGCGTGGCTTTTGACAATCCCTTCGATCGCATCCGGGGCTACAACTTCGCCGAGATATCAAAGGTAACGGACTTTTCCTTAATATCCCCACTCTCCGCCCAGGATGCAGGACAGGCCTGCCTTCTCAGCAAAAAACCGGTTTATGTACGTTTGAGCGATGATTACCTCGCATACGTTCTCTCTACTCAGAATGTAGAGGGCGGGGTGAAGTATATCGAGGACCTCATAAAATCCGGCGCATCAGGAGTTGCCTTCGAGTATAACGTCGTTCACACACCCGTTTGGTCGGAGCTAGAGCCACCAACATTAGCCGCCCACTGGCTACTGGGCCAGTTAGGCGGAAAGACTCTCGCTATTGGAGAAGTCTCATGGAATTGCGACGTTGCGGTGCAGGCAAATAATAGCTTTGAGATGGCAGAAAAGATAAGCCGTTACTGGAAAAGCTCGCCGGGAGCCGTGATTGTAGGCGAAAATTACAGCGCGGCCCTTGTTGCTGCTCCAATTGCCTCTTATCTAAATTGGCCGCTCCTCTTTGTGGACGGATCACTGCCAAATGAGACGGCTAGCGCATTATCACGCCTGGATGTCAAAGAGGCTGTGATAGCAGGTCCAATCTCGCCAGTTGTGAGGCAGAACCTGAGCCAAATGAATATCACCTTGCATGAGGGAAATTCCGAATTCCTTATCGAGCAGATGAATAAAAGGGGATATAGTCCGAACATGGTGGTCTTTACCAACTCTCATGATCTCTCGCTTCTGCAGCCTGTGCCAAATCCCGTAGTAGAGCGAACATTTGTTAATGATCTGCTGATAAGAACCGAAATAAGCCCAAGCCAGGTGCCCGCAGAGGAGCTGGGAGAGATTGTAAGGCTCAACATCACTATGAGCAATACCGGGAAAGATGTGCTGAAAGGTGTGCGATTGGTGGACATCTTCCCCATGGGCAGGCTCATAAAATGGCCCCAGCCACAAAAGGGCGAGGTAAATGTTACCGATCCCTATAGCGGTCAGCCTTCGGATGCCATAAATGCATTCCTCAACGGGTCCATGCTTCGCTGGAATATAAACAGGCTTGAGCCGGACAAGTCTGCCAGTCTGAATGTAGATGTAGAACTGCTCTACCCCATGGACTCTGGCTGGGAAGAGAGGCTGGACACCGGGGCTACGGTCGCATACGAGGGTTTTTCCTATAACCATACCCTGGAGAATTTGGATGATGGGCCGGTAATCAACCTGACCTACCCCACCTGGATCTACTCGGGCAGAACGAACATATCCTGGAACCTTAACCGTGACGCAAGTTACACCGCCCTAAACCTCTACAGCCCGGACAAAAGAAGCGGCAGGACCAGGATCACAGATATCGAGCCTGATCGGCTCTATGATGTCCGAGTGCAGATGCTAACGCCAGGCAAGTGGATGTTCAATATTGAGACAGGCGACGGTTATGCCCAAAGAACGAAGAACTACACCATCGATGTTCGCTCCAATATTGAAGCTGTGAATATTACAGCATTCAGCCACACCAAAGTCCCCCGTCTGTCCCTGGTTGCGGCTGGTGCAGCAGCAGCTCGCCGGGCAATTCTGCTGGACGTGGCCAAAGACCCGCAGCAAATCGATCCTTTGATTGAGGAGCAAGCATTAAGGCAGAAGGTCGATGACCTTAAGCTCTCACCTCACTATCTGATGGTTGTGGGCGATCCGGGATCGCTGCCCTTCATATCCACCGGCCTAATTCAGAAGCTATCTGATATCATGGAGTACGAGGTCTACAGGGACTATCAATTGCCCATAAATGGTGAGAATTACAGCAGCGTAGCAGTAGGCAGAATCATGGGGCTTTCCGTTTACGATGCCTCTCAGCTTCTGGCTCGCACCCTGGCCTATGACCGACTGAGTGGATCCTGGAAGAATAATGCCCTGGTCATATCTTCGCCGCCCCTCTCTTTCCCGCAGGCTCCCACTGCTATGAGAATCAGAGATTATTTGAGGGAGGCAGGGCTGCAAGTCAAGGACCTGCGTTACGAGGAGGCTACCTACCAGCAAGTCATCTCGCAGATGAATAACGGCCAGAACATTGTGAACTTCGATCATCACGGCAATGAAAACGCATGGCAGTTGTCGGATTGGTCGATGATGGATTCTTCGCTTACCGGAGCGCATGTAAAAGCGCTAACTCTTTCGCCCCAGACAACCACCTCAGGAGCCTGTGTTACTGCAAACCTCAAGGGGTACTATCTCAATGTGACCGGCACCAGGATGTACATCCCTATGAACCTGGAGGACTCCATCGCTTTAGCCTTCGTAAGAGCTGGAGCCGTAAATTATATTGGAGAGTCTGCCCTGTCCTGGATCTTCGTGTCGGAAGATTTCTTAAAGAGGTTTTATCAGTCACTGGTCTTTGAGAATGCTACGGTGGGAGAGGCCGTTCTTGACGCAGATAACCTCTACCGGCTGAGGTTTCAGGGAGCAGAGAACATCAAGGCAATCTCCGATTACGAAGAGCCCTTGCCAGATTGGGATACTTCTGTTTCTGAGATGCTCAATCAGACAGCCTACATGGATGCCATTCTGGGAGACCCCAGCTTCCGGCCGGCTCTGCAAAAAACTCCAACTCGCCCCTACAGCACAGTGGTGGAAATCGTCAATGCCACGGACGAGAACAAGAACATAATCAAGGCATCCATAAAGCCCATGAACGAGAGCGCAACCGACTGGATCTACTGGATCGAGACGGATAGCAGCAGCAGGAGGCTTAATCTCAATGCACCGCCCGCCATCATCGGCGAAGTATTGCTGCCCAAAGATGCAGACAAGATCGTGGTTAAGGAAAACGGCCTTTCTGTCTGGCATGATGAATACACGTTAGGCGAAAAAAAGAAAGTGATGTGGCCCATCATACGACCGAGGCTTGCTGAGGAGAGGAGCTTTCAGATAGAATATGTGCTCATCCCCGGCCAGGTTCAGCGCATCAATGTGACGGCCGGCTGGAATGCTATAGCCATATACCTCAATCCGAAAGATAGAGCGGCCTCCAAGTACCTGGCGAATAAGCCCTACCGGAGCATATTCTCCATTGCTGACGCCGGGTGGGACTTCAGCATGAAGGATGGGGGCATGATCAGTGTGACCAGTTTCCGCCCAGGTGAGGGCTACCTTATCGACAGCGCCGACAACTTCACCATAGAGATCTCCGGCAAGCCCGTCGATCTGCCCTACCGCCTCGATCTGCATGCCGGGTGGAATATGATTGGCCTTCCTGTGAACAAGACGGTAGACTTAGGCAACATCACAGTGAATGCCGAGCATAAGAGATACAAGTATCATGAGGCGGTAAATAAAGGCCTGGTCTCGGCTTTCATCTGGAAGTATGAGGAAAAGAGCTGGACGCACCTGGGCAAGAATGAGACACTCGTGCCTGGAATGGCCTATCTTTTCGAGGCAATGGGCGACGCCAAGCTGGAGTTCCGCTGAAAAACAGAAGGCGGAACTTTTTTTTATTTATTATAAATATTACTATCTTTTTCTGAAGAACTATTTCCTCTTTCGGTGCAACTCTCTGATCATCTCCCGGTGCATAGATGCTGTCATATCTCCCTGCATGCCTATCAGAAATAGCTGGAAGCCAACGATAATCAGGATGGCTGTCAGGATGGTGAGGGGGATGTGCTCGATGCGCCAGTAAAGCCAATCTCGGGCAACGAATAGACCGATGAGAAATCCGGCCAGACCAAAGAATGAGCCGATCAGGCCGAAGTAGAACATGGGATTTTCGGTCTTGGCCATGCGGAATATGGTAAGTATGATCTTGAGGCCGTCCCGGAAGGGATGCAGCTTGGTCTTGGTGCCGGCCGGCCGGGGCCTGTAGGTAATAGGCACCTCGATGATACGCAGGCCCTTCTTCACGCTCTCAATGGTTATCTCCGACTCGATCTCAAAGCCCGGCGTAGAGAGGTCTAGGCGGCGAATGCCTTCCGTGGTAAACGCCCGGTAGCCAGAGAGAATGTCGGTTAAGTGAACGCGATAGATGGTGGCAAAGAAGAGGTTGATCATCTTATTGCCGAACATGTTCAGCCGCTTTAGAGCACCACCCTGCACATTGCCCAGCCGATTGCCCACCACGTGGTCTGCCTTTCCCCTCAATACCGGCTCCAGGATACGTGCGGCGTCGGTTGGAAGGTAGGTGCCGTCCCCGTCGATGAGAAGGATAAACTCCTCGTCGATCTCTTCGAAGACCTCTTTTAGAGCCTGGCCCTTGCCGGAACCGGACTGGATAAAGATGCGTGCACCGGCGGCTTTCGCCTTGGCCACGGTGCCGTCGGTGCTGTGGCCGTCCACCACCAGGATGTTTTCGAAGCCCAGGGCTCTGAATTCCCGGATCACCGGCTCGATGGACTCCTCTTCATTGAGGGTGGGAATGAGAACGCAGACGTCTTTGTAGCTCACGCGAAGATCAGCTCTGTACAATGGTTATCAGCTAAAGGGATGAGGCGCATAAATAACTTGCTTTAGTAGCTTTAGCAAAAAAAAAATTCATGCTTCCATGGCCCGGCGTATGATCCCAACGTAGCGCTCCTCCAGCTCAGCCATGTCGCCTGCCGCGGTCTCTATGTAAAGCCTTAAGATGGGCTCGGTATTGCTGGGCCGGATGAGAATGCTGTAGCTGTCGGTAGTGATCTTCAGCCCGTCCAGGGTGTCCGGCTCCATGGCAGCAAGAGCCTCCTTTAGCCGCAGCATGACGCCGGCCGGGTCCTCGCTAAGGCGGATGCTGATCTGCTTGTAGGGGTAGTCTTGGATCTCGTCCGCGAGAACGGAGAGCTTTTCGCCCTTTGAGATGATCTCGGCAATGGCCAGGCTCATGACGAAGGGGTCATCCGAGTACTGGAACTCAGGAAGGAAAAAGTGGCCGCTGCGCTCAACACCCAGTACTGCACCTTCATTCTTTACCCGGTTGGCCACGAAGACATCGCCCACTCTCTCCCGTAATACCCTGATGCCGTCTTTTTGCAGTTCGTTCTCCAGCATCATGGAGCAGTCAAACCCGGAGATGACCAGATCGCCGCGCTTGTACCTTCTACGGGCGATGATAATGGCCACCTTCTCCGGCGGCAGGACCCGGCCCAGATCATCGATGATGATCCCCCGGTCGGCATCTGGATCAAAGCCCACCCCAAAATCTGCCTGATTTTTCCGTACCTCTTGGCAGGCGGGCTGCAAGGACTCTTCATTGGGAGCCGGGCCGCGACCGGGGAAGAGGCCATCCATTATGCCGTTGATCACAGAGCATTTCATCCCTATTTTTTTGTAAAAAGAGGCCATGGTGCAGGCCGAGCCATTGCCCATGTCCAGGACTGCCTTGAGTGGGCGCTCTAAGTTTAGCTTCTCTGCCACATAATGGCCGTACTCGTCTATGGCCTCCGCGGAAGGACGATCCTCTACTCTTCCCTTTCCGGAGAGAAAGCCACCTTTCCGGTAGAATTTCATAATGGACGACTCCTGGTAGAGCAGGCCGTAGCCATCGCCGGTTCTAAACCGCACACCATTGTACTCGGGCGGATTATGAGATGCAGAGATGTAGGCCGCAGCTTTCAGGCCCATTTTGCGGGTGATGTAGCTTATAACGGCAATGGGAATGATGCCGTAGCTGTCCACATGGCAGCCTGTAGTCAGAACACCTTCCAGGAAGGCCTTCTCCAGAGATGGCCCGCTGATTCGCGTATCCCTGCCCAAAGAGACACTGCCCCCTCCGGCAAAAGATCCGAAGGAAACACCCACACGCCTGGCCAGCTCCTCTGTGAGATCGGTGCCATAGACACCTCGAACATCATAAGCTCTAAAGACGGTCACGATACTCCTGTTGACTCAAGCATTTAAATTATTTTCTGCTAGGCAGCGTCATCTTGCCGAGTAGAGAAAGAAATCCACTGCAAAGGTAGAACAGCGATAGGTTATTGGGCTAAAATTTATCAGTAAGCACGATGTAGGTAAGCAACTGTCAAGAAGATTTCTCCTTAAAAAAGCTTTTAGGAGAAGCATATCATGATAACCATAAAGAGCAGAAATTCAATACAGATTGTCCTGGCTGCATTTGCTTGTTTGGTTTTTTTCGTAACAGCCGTCCAGGCCGGGGAGATAGATATGATGGATCTTGTTGTCAAATTGGGCTTTGATCGGATTCCCGATGAATATACCTGTCTGGGAATGGATCTGTCGCCAAGGATCGAGATTCAAGGGCTCAATGCCACATCTATAGCAGTGATTGTTGATGACCCGGACGCGCCTTCTGCCACCTTAACCCACTGGCTTATCTGGAATATCCCGCCGATCCATGTCATTCCTAAGGCCATAGCCAAGAGCGCCACACTCAAAGAGCCCTTCAGAGCTTTGCAGGGTACGAACGACTTCGGAGAGATCGGATATGCCGGCCCCTGTCCGCCTCCCGGAAAGCAGCACCGATATTTCTTCCGCGCATTTGGCCTGAACAGGATGCTGGACTTATCAGCAGGAGCCACGGTTACAGAACTGGAGAAGGCAATGCAGGGCCATTTGCTGCAAAAGGGAGAAGCAGTGGCAACCTTTGGGCGGTGATCATTCCAGACTTTTTTTAGTGGTTAGCCCCTGGTTAAAATTAACACTTGAGATATAATTTGATTCTGTGGTTTTGCTCCGCAAACCGCACGAATTTAGTTACCAAGCTACGATTATTACCACAGAAGGCACGACAGTTCAAAGAGAACTAACCGAGGACTCTATTATTCGATTAACCACTCGATCACAGCGAGGAGCCAAAAAAATTGATGGGTCGTCCCATCTCACGGGACTGCATGCATCTGGACCGCATCTGCCTGAGCCTAAGGCTGATATATGGGGGCTGCTCCCTTCACCAGCCCGATTATCAACGAGAACCCGACACCATCATTCCCCGGATTTAGGGGCCTGATCTCAATACTCCAATTTCCAATAGCAGCATTTCTCAGGAAGTAGTAATCGTAGTTCGGGCCCACGAGATGCACTACATTCTGGTTATCTCCCTGCACAGGAAGAATGCTTCCATTCGGCTGGATCAAATTCAAATTGAAACGGGCGTCCTTCCAGGAAAGACCTATCATTTCTGCCCTCTCTGAGATCGGCAGTCCGCTTTGGTATCCTGAAATAGCCTGACTTTCCAGGCCCAGCAATCTCACAAACCGCAGAGGCGATGTACTTGGCGACGCACTTGAATATGCAATGCCGTTCTCCACCTTCAAAGAATTAAGAGCCGTAGCAACCTGGCCCCAGGGCAGGGTTATGGCTGTTCCGGCGGGAATTGTGTAGGATTGAGCAGATGGAAGTGGACTGGAGGGTGCGATATAGGGAATATATAGGTACTGGCAGACGCCATTGATGCATGTCTTTCCCTGTCCGCAGACCACAGGTGAATGGATGCAGCCCCAAACCGAATCGCAATAGTCTATTGTGCAGGGATTGCCGTCGTCGCATTTCCATGGATTGTAACAGCCAATCCTGCGATCGCATTTGTCATAAGTACAGGGATTGCCATCGTTGCAGTTCTTGGGCGTATGCAAGCATTTTCCATTATCGCAGGTATCAATGGTGCAAGCATTATGGTCATCGCAATTCTTGGGGCTATGCACGCATGCTGTACCATTGTAAGAGTCGACGGTACAGTTATTGCCATCATCGCAGCTTGTCGTTGTATTATAGCACACCCCTTCAAAGCAGTAATCGAAGGTATTGGCTTTTCCATCATCGCAAATCTTCGGTTTATGCTCACACTTTGTCCCGCTAAAGGTATCCACGGTGCAGGGATCATTATCATCACAGCGAAGCCGATGGCTGGCCATGAGTGCCTCGCTGGAGGATACGGCAGTGCTGTTATTTTCGCCAAGGATGCTACCGCTATCCATGGGCTCATTAATACAAGCGCCATCTTTGCAGGAATCGAGAGTACTCCCATTTGCGTCATCGCAATTTATTAGTGCGTAAACACAGCCGGTACCATTGTAGGAATTCGTAGTGCAGGGATTGCTGTCATCACAAATGGGCTGTACTGTTGCCAGCTCTCCGCTGCTTTGGGATTCATTGATGGTGGTATTCTCCTTAGCGGTCTCATCTTGCATTTCCGGTTTGTCCGGGCTTAGAAATTCCACTGGATAGTCATTGCTGCTTTCTCCAAGCAAGGGCGCATTGACACAACCAGATGGGCCGCAGAGGTCTGTGGTGCTGGCGTTTCCATCATCGCAATTCACGGGATCGTGAACGCAGCCGTTAGCTCCACAATAATCGGAGGTACAGGGATTGCCGTCATCGCAATTCACGGGATCATGAACGCAGCCGTCGGCCCCGCAATAATCGGATGTGCAGGGATTGCCGTCATCGCAATTCACGGGATCATGAACGCAGCCGTTAGCTCCGTAAGAATCTCTAGTGCATGGATTATTGTCATCACAACTTTCAGATATATTAATCGCGCCTTCTGATATGAAAGGCACTTGGTTGTTTTGTCTTAAGATACCAGATTTATCTGTCGTGCCGTTATTAGAGCCCGATTCTGAGGACGACCATGGAAAGGAACTGCCCTCGTCGCAGCTCTGGGGTATATGCTGACAGTGACTTCCATTGCACAGGTCCTTAGTACAGGGATTTTTATCATCACAGCCCCCGCATTGGGCTGATGCGCAACCGAGTAATAATAAATTATAGAGAATAAATATAACAAATGATAAGCATAGCTTATCACTAACCATTTCTTTGTCCACACTTTTCACTCCCACCAGGTCGAGTGAGTCCTTTTTATATCTAACTTTTGCTCATTAGAAGCCCATTTAGAGCTTGATGGCTGTCCAAATTAGGGTCAATAATCACGCGATCGGACTCGCTGTGTCAGCTCCAAATAATCAAGAGAAAGAGCTCAATGTAGTCTGCCGGCTTTTAAGCTGCTCCCTGAGAAGGTCGCTTTGCAGGATGAATTTCTTTAAAGGCAGCTGCAGTTTGCTGCAAATATACCCCAATGCGCTCTTCATATCCTCGAATGGCAAAGCCTTCTCTTGCATGGCATTTCTTACATTCTCCCTCACGTTGAAGACGCCTAAAGGCACATATCCCGAATAAGCCTCCCGCAATATGATCGCACCTGCCTGTTTTTTCTCCCGTTCCAGAGCCTCCAGAACAGCCATTTTGCAGGAATAGTAGCAACCACCCACACGGGAATAGCCCCTCTTGCCCCCATTGTTCTCATAGTCGGAGAATATCAGCTCTTCATTTCCCAGAATTCGCAGAAAGGCCTCCATCCACTCATATTGCCAGGCGGTTGGCAGGAGAAGGACTGCATAATAGTTATTGAGACTGGAAAACTCTCTCACCTGGCAGCATTCGATTATGTCATGCTCCCTGACCTTTTGCAAAAGCCGGTTAGCAAGGGTGCTGTCGCAAGCGGTGATGGACCAGCGCGTGGGAACCAGGCGGCGTCTCTTCCGGGTGCCCATGGTCCCCATTGAGAATGCCTTCTGCATGCTCGAGAACGGCAGGCCCTTCTGGTGAAGATCAACGACGGCGTCCGCCGCCAGCAGATCGCCATCATAATACACCTTCTCTAAATTCTGATCCCACCTGGCATTGCCGATCTCGAGCCTGTCCAGAGGCGCACTGGGACCGAAGGGAGTGTGCTCATCACTAAAGTGCATGCCCTTTGGGGCACGGGAGAACTGCACTTCGCTCTCAATTGAGGAAGCGGAAAGGGAGATGTCCCGAAGCTTATCAATGAAACGACCTCGCGGCTCTGTAACTTTTACGGTCTTCTTGCCTCTGATCAGGTTTAGCCGGTATCTTATGATCTCCTCCTGGGTCTTCTTTTGCGGTATCCACGACTCGGGCCGGTCCATGATGATTGTGTCGCCATGCATTGGTGCGATCATGGGGCCGGCGTAAACCTTTGGATAGTTCCAGCTGCCAATGAAGACAGAGGGAGGAGTGCTTCCATCAAGCTCTGTGCCCACGTCCTGCGAGGGGATATACATATTAGCCGTCAATTTTTTTAGATAAGCTTCCTTGCCTTTGATCACGAGTAATAGGCAGGCAAAATTAGAATAAAAGCATAATGGACGCGGGGCGAAAGTGTTTCCATGGCATTTCTCTTCCGGCAAACACTGGAACGGTAACCTGATGGTTACCTATTTACATTCAAAGGATCAATAATTTGTCGAGGTGTCCTCAGATGAAATGGACTGTGCTAATAATCGCATTAATGATGCTGCTATGCACCAATGCATTTGGACAGATGAACCCGTATTCCACCACCGCAACAGGCGGCGCACCCACACCCATCACTCCCAGCAGCGCAGAATCTCTGGGCCTGCAGGCGCCAACAGACGTCATCACATCCCAGCAGGCCCCAAGCGCGCAGGAGTCGACGCAAACTCTGATGAGCGCGAGCCAGGATGCCGCCTATGCCTCCGCCCCTGCAGCATTAAGGGCCACAGCCACTAATCCTGTCTACAATAAAATGATAGTACCCACAGGAAGCTATGCGCCCAATAGCCTTTATATCTCCTATGCACCGCGAACCGTAGCAAGCTGCAATCTCTATGCTAATCTGCCTTTATGGATGAAGACCTCGTCAACAGGCAATATCTGGTTTTATGAGTGGTATCCGAGTGGCATGCTCGATACGAATTATGCCGGATTTGTCAACTATCCGGGCTGGTACAAGAGATGGTTCTTTGCCGATACTCCGGGCTGGCACATCCTCCAGTACTACTGCAACGGCTGGAGCAACTATGCCTACATTTATGTCTCTGGCCCTGGCAGTTATTGGGTCAATCCGAACCCGAGTCCCGATCCGATGCCATATCCGTATCCCTATTGGGACAGCCCGATAACCTACACCTACCCACCCACCGGTCATACTTACTACTCCTATAAATGGACTACAACCTATGGGAAATGATCTGGAGGAGTAAAATCAACTTAAAACCAGGAAAACGACATAAAAAACCTGCGATTACCGTCCCCTGCCTGGCAGGGAATCTGGATCTTTTTTTCTCGTTCTTTCGAAAAAGAGGTTTGAGTTCTGAGAAGCTATAACCGCTCTTCATTGCAGGAGGCGCTGCCTGCTACTAAAAGGCCCAGCAGTCTCTTTACGTCCTTGCGAAAATCATCCAGACTGCCGTCATTTCTCAGCTTCATGTCGGCGGTCTTCATGGCCTCGCACATGCCCCAGCCCATCTCCCGGCATTCCCTCTGCTCGAGAGCAGCGGCCGCCAGGCTGACCGGCTCGCCGCAGGAGAGAATGACCCTGGCATCTACATCGGTCTGCATGCCATCGTTTGCAGGACTCTTGCCCGGATCGTCGGGACGGCCTCGGGAAGCCAACCATTTCAGCCTGTCCTTTGCGGGAGCGCAGACCTCGATCAGATGAAACTCATCGGCATGGGCGCGAAAGTAGTCCGCCTCCTCCCGGGAGCGCAGACCGTCCACCACTACAACATCCTTTCCCGTAGCTTTTGCCTTCTCAAGCGTCCTTTTGGCCACAGCTTGCGGGCCTTCTGTGGCTCGGAAAGCATTGCCGATGCAGCCCAAATTTTGGTCAGTAGGCTCCAGGCCCTGCCGGGCCGCTTCCTGACGGATGACGTCTCCCATGACCACCACCGCCAAACCATGCTGCCTGGCAATCTGGGAGGCTTCTCCTTTGCCTGAACCCGGCAGGCCTACAAAACCGATGATCTTCATCTTATTCACCAATTGCTGCCATGCTGCACATTTGATTATCTAGTTTTTCCAGGTTATCTTGGGGGCGGCTCGAATCCGAACCATCAGCTTTGTACCGTCTGTCCCGCAATCTATCTCGCAAGCTTTGGCCATCTCCTGCAAAGCCTCTATCGAGACCGGCTCAAATCTCGCCTCTCCTTCTCGCACCAATCCCTGCTGAAGTGTCATGCTTTCCAGGCGATTTTCCGGATAGAGCGCCTTCAGGCGGCAGAGCGTCTCGGCAATTTTCAACAATTGGGAAGAGGACGGCATCTCCGGAAAGATGGTGCTGCGTACGTCCAGTGCTACTCCCAATTTAAAGCAGATCTTAAGGCTTTCTTGCACCCGCGCCGCCATGTCGCCTCTGCCGGTAGCCTTTTCATAATCCGGCTCCAGAAGAGCTGTCTTGAGATCGAGGAATACCTTATCCACCAGCCCTTTTGCCAGCAACGTCTCCAGACGGCCAGGAAAGCAGCCCGAGGTTTCCAGGCCTGTGGCCAGATGCAGGCTCCTGGCCAGGCGAAAGAGCCGGCTACATGCCTCCATCTGTTGCAGCGGCTCGCCTCCGGATATCACAAAGGTATCGACGAACGGCTTGCTGCTTGCCCGTTGTGATGCCTCATCAAGGTTGATCTGCAGAGAAAGATCAGAGAGCAGAGAGAGCGGAGAGAGAGCAGAGGATTGACAAAGTGGTGCATCGACCTTAATCCTGGCCCAGCGGGCCGCTGGAAAGCCCTTGACCTCAGATACAATGCGAGACGCGATAGTATGAAGAGCGACAAAACGTTCTCCCGTCTGTAGCCTCTGGTTGTGACAATGGGGACAGCGCAAAGGGCAGCCTCGTAAGAACACCACCATAGCGGCGCGCCCCAGCCAGTCCACCGTGGAAAGTGGAATAATCCCACCGAAGTTTACTAACATTTCCTTTCTGGGGAGAGGTCAAGCTTTATCGGCCTTCCCGCAATCCTGGCCAGCCTCTCTTCCAGCTCCAGCTCATCTGATGCGGCTTTTTCCTCTAATGAAGCCAGATCTTTCTTAGCTTGATCTAAGGCCGCCTCCAGGCTCTTTTTGCTTTTTCTGGCATGGCTCATCTCCTCTTTCAGACGCAGTGGCTCCTCGCTGCTCACTCTAATCTGAGACTCCAGATCCGAGATCTCATTTTCCAGAGCCTGCTGCCTGGCCCTGGCATTTTCCAGCGATCTTTCCTTGATGAGCAGGTCGATATGATCGAGAATCTTTTCCTTCTTTTTGTCCTTCAATCCAAGTATTGCCAGATGAGTCCGAAGCTCCTCTAAAGAGCCGGAAATGTCCTTGTCCTGCACAAGGGAGGGTGACTCTAAGAGCTGCTCAAATACGTTTTTATGCAGCAGATTGATTCTATCGCTTGATCCTTGCTTCATCATTCTGGCCAGCGCCTTGGTCAGAGGTGCAATAAGATCGGCCAGCTCATCTTCTGCCGAAGATTGGTCCTGCTTCTTTTTCTCCAAGCTTCTCTTCAGCTCTTCCGCCCTTTTCCCATCATCGCTTGCCTCTAGCCTCTTTGCTTCCTCTTCCAGGCTGGATAACCGGGAATTTATCCCCGAGAGCGCCGCTAAATCTTGCAGGGTTTTCTTTTTCAGCTCATCGATGCACGATAGCTCTTCCTGCAACCTTGCGGCAAGCTCTCGGGAGTACCAGCTCTCCTCCTGGACCTTTCTTTTCTTGCCGATCTCGCTCTCCAGATCGACCAGCAGACGGCTGATCTGTGTCAGGTCGGAGTTGATGCTCTCGATGTTCCTGGGAAAGAGTGCGGCCACATACCGCTGCGCTCTGCCGAAGGTGGTCACCGTCCTCTCCAGCCCCTTGACGAGGGTCCAGTGGTGCTGAAATGCAGAATCAGGATCCTTCTTCTTGGGAGGCAATAGCTTCTCAGAGAGCGTTTCAAGCTGCTTTACAACCTCACCGCGCGCCGCCAGGCCTGCCCGCAGAAGCTTGGGCGGCGTGCTACCATCTGCGTCGGCCGATTCCAGGGCGGATATGTCTTTAGAGAGAGTCTGCGCCACATCATCCATGCGGCCATAGATCTCTTCGCAGCGCATGGTAAAATCGGATTCCTTCCCTCTCTCTTCCAACCAGGAATTAATTTCGGCGAGCTGAAGAACGACGGAATCTTCTCCTGTCTTTTTTCCCCCAAAAATATTCTTGAGCCACTTCAAGACTGTATCTCCTCTTTACCCTCTTTTTTAAGCTGAGAGGTGACTTTCTCGGCAATCTTGGGACCGAGGAGGCGGGCGACCTCCTTCTGGTCGGCTGCCTTCAGCTTTTCTATGCTGGTTATGCCCGACAAATAGAGCTTCCTGGCCCGCACGCGGCCGATTCCCTTCAGGTTTAGCAAAGCAAGAAGATCCTGGCCGGCACCGTAGTGAATGCGTTCTGCCAATTGCTCCGCTTTGAAGGTTATGCCCAGTTCAAGATGCTTGGAAAGCTCCGCTAACGAGTGCATGAGCCACTCTGCCGTCTCAGTCGAGCGACGGATGTCTCCCGGCCCGATGTGGTATCTGCTGGCAATCTGCTCCTCATGCACCTCGCCGATCCAGTCCATGAGCATGGATGCCGTCTTGGCCTCGCGGAGCAGATAGTCGTAATTGTCCTCATCATATAGCTCCAACTGGTGCTGATCGATGAACTCCTCCACCCATGCGTCCGCGGCCTGGATATAGAGCAAATTCATATCGGGAGTCATGGTGAGGAGGTGAATGAGGCCGAGATCTGAGGGCCTTTTCCGTCCAGCCAGGTCCAGTTCATAGGCGCTGGTGAATTTGTCTAATTTGTCTATTCCTGTTTTTCCTCTGGCCAGCCTCTCATTTGCCCTCTTTTTCCCCAGGTTTTCTAGCATGATAACGGCGCTCAGAGGATCGATGTAGAGTTTGGAGACCAGAGAGCCGAGCCTGGTTGGCAGGAGATCGCCCTCATCGCTGCCCTGGATCATGCCGTTATCCATCAAAAAGTCGATGACCTTCTCCAGTGTGACATCCAGATTCCAGGGATCCTGCTGCTGGGCATAAAATGTGGTGGCGATGAAGGCTTTTAGCTCCGGCTCATTTCTGGCGAAACCGGCGGCAAATGTGGAGAGAAGATGGGTTCTAAGAGCGCTCTCGCTGGCCAGCTTCGACCAGATCTCTTCCGGGGTGCCATGGATGTAGTGCTCCATCAGATCCTGCATCTCGGAAACGCTCTTGGCCATCAGAAAGGATTCGCCATAAGGATCAAGCCCCGGCCTTCCGGCGCGCCCGGCCATCTGGCGGTACTCGATGACGGGAATGGGCGTCATTCCCCGGCCGTACTCATATCTCTTGTAGCTCTTGATGAGCACTCTTCTGGCAGGCAGGTTCAGGCCCGCGGCCAGGGTGGGAGTGCTGGCTATGACTTTGATCTTGTTGTCCCGGAAGCCCTGCTCCACCAGCCGCCGCTGCTCTGACAAGAGGCCAGCGTGGTGAAAAGCTATGCCGCGTGAAACGCAGGCGGCCAGGCGCTGTGCTGTTTCGCTCTCTCCTGTGGCCAGAATACTCAAAGAGAGATCCTGCATTGCCGCATCAGCAGGTATCAGGCCACAGAGCCGTGATGCAGCAGCCTCGGCGTTCTTCCTGGAGTTCTCGAAGATAAGGATCTGGGCCGACTGGGAGAGGGTATCCTTCACTAAGGCTAGAGCTTCATCCTTCTTGGCATCAAGCGTGGCCTCGCCATCGGAGAAGACCAATTTTCCATTACAGATGATGCCCTCTCGCAGGCGGATGGGTCGCCAGTCGCTGCTTAATAGTTCCGCCTTTAGCCAGGCGGCGAGTTCCTGGGCATTGGCGACGGTGGCGGATAGACCGATGACCTGCAAATTGGGATTACAGTGGCGCAGCTTGGTGATGGTCATCTCCAGAGTGGGGCCGCGACCCACGTCATTGAGAAGGTGAATCTCGTCTACCACCAGAACAGCCAGGTCTCGCACCCATGAGGCCCCGTTTCTCATGAGAGAGTCGGCCTTCTCGGAGGTGGCGATTATTATCTGATTTTTGCCCAGGCGCTCATCTCTCTTGTCAAAGTCGCCGGTACTGATGCCAACGGTTACGCCCAGCGCCCTGAATTTTTTAAAAGAATCGTACTTCTCAGTGGCCAGAGCGCGCAGAGGAACGATGTAAAGCGAGCGGCGGCCTTGCAGGGCGGCTTTGAGCATGGCCAGCTCCGCCAGAAGGGTCTTGCCTGAGGCGGTGGGCATGGCCAGCAGCATGCTCTTGCCATCAAGAAGGCCCCTTTCCAGAGCCTCGGCCTGGGGCGGATAGAGCTCTTTATAGCCACGGTCCTCGTAAAGCTTGACGGCCTCCGGGGAGAGCCACGAGGCAAGGTCTTTTATCTCCAGCATCTGCGTCTCCAGCAGCCAAATCTAATGCATCCAAATCTCAGCATCCAAATCCCAGGCATTTGTCTCCAGGCTCCTCTAATCTTAAATACTACGTGAAAGTAGTACCTGCGGGATAGTAGTCAAAATATCCTTTAAAGGAATCATCATATAAATGCATCTTCCATGGAGAGAAACTAATGTATGCCGATCGGATAAAAAATCTCCCGCCGTACCTCTTTGCCGCCATCGACAAAGCAAAGCAGGAAGCACGGGCAAGAGGCGTGGATGTAATCGACCTGAGCGTGGGCGATCCCGATTTGCCGACGCCCGAGCACATCGTCAAAGCCCTGAACAAGGCGGCCAGTGACCCGTCCAACCACCAGTATCCCTCCTACGAGGGCAAGCTGGCCTTCCGGACGGCTGTTGCGGACTGGTACAAGAGGACATTTGACGTCGACCTGGATCCGAAAACGGAGGTGCTCACGTTGATCGGCTCCAAGGAAGGAATTGCCCATGCGCCCCTGGCCTTCATCAATCCCGGTGACGCGGCCTTAGTGCCCGATCCTGCTTATCCGGTCTACCGCACGGCCACCGTCTTTGCCGGAGGCGAGCCTGTGATCATGCCGCTTCTCCGGGAGAACAAATTTCTGCCTGATCTGGATGCCATCGCTCCCGCGGACGCCCGCCGGGCCAAGATTATGTTTCTCAACTACCCCAACAATCCCATCGGTGCATCGGCAGACAGGAGCTTCTTCAAGAAAGTAATCGATTTCGCCAAAGACTACAACATCATCGTCATGCACGATAATCCCTACTCAGAGACCTACTATGATGAGGAAAGGTCGCTATCCATTCTGGAGCTGGAGGGGGCGAGGGATGTGGCAGTGGAGTTTCACTCTCTCTCAAAAACGTACAATATGACCGGCTGGAGGATCGGCTCGGTAGTGGGAAATAGCGATGTGGTAGCCGGCATAGGCAAGATCAAGAGCAACATCGACTCGGGAACCTTTGGGGCGGTGCAAGATGCGGGAATTGTGGCCCTGGAGAGCCCGAAAGAGGTTGTGGACGGGATCAGGAAGATCTACCAGCACAGAATTGAGATCCTCTACAAAGCCCTGAAGGACATGGGGCTGCAGCTGGAAAAGCCGCGCGCCACGCTCTACCTTTGGGCCTGGGTGGGAGGAAGCTCCATCGAGTACGCAGGAAGGCTTTTAGAGAAGACGGGCATCGTGGCCACGCCCGGTGTGGGCTTTGGAAAGTACGGCGAGGGATACATCAGGTTCTCCATCACCCAGCCGACGCCGCGGATAGAAGAGGCAGTGGTGCGGCTGCAGAAGATGGGCAAGTAAGGGGTCGCGAGATTCCTTATATTCACAAATCATATTCGGAGGGAATCCAATTTGTTGGAAAATTATTCTGCTAAGGAGATCGAGGCCAAGTGGCAGAAGACCTGGGAGGAAAAAACGGTCTTCCAGCCCGAGCCGGACGATCGCCAGAAGTTCTTTTTAACCATACCTTACCCTTATCTCAATGGAAATTTGCATGCCGGGCATACGCGCACCTTCACCATTGGCGATGCGGTGGCGCGCTTCATGCGCATGCAGGGAAAGAATGTTCTCTTCCCCATGGCTTTCCACGCCACGGGAACGCCGATAGTGGGCCTTTCCGAGCTAATTGCCAAACGCGACCCTTTGATCTGGGATGTTTACACCAAGCTGCACGGCATTCCTGAGGAGGAGCTCTCTGAACTAAACACTCCAGAGAAGATTGTGCTCTACTTCCGCCGCCAGGCGAAGGCGGCCATGCAGTCCATCGGCTACTCTATCGACTGGAGGCGGGAGTTTACCACCACCGATCCGGCTTACAGCAAGTTCATCGAGTGGCAGTACGGCATTTTGCGCCGCCTGGACTATGTGGTCAAGGGCAGCCACCCGGTGCGCTGGTGCCCGCATGATCGAAATCCGGTGGAGGATCACGACATTCTCAAGGGCGAGGATGCCACCATCATGGACTTTTCCCTGATCAAGTTCCGGATGGGAGACAGGATTCTGCCCTGCGCCACACTGCGCCCGGAGACAGTCTTTGGAGTAGTCAACCTCTGGCTTAACCCGGATGTCAATTATGTCCTGGCCAAAGTGAACGACGAAACCTGGGTAGTATCCAAAGAGGCTTACGAGAAGCTGACCTTTACGGACCGGACAGTGGCCTTAGTCGGGGAGATATCGGGAAAGGAATTGATCGGCAAGAGGGTCACCAACCCCCTCACCGGCACAGAGGTTCTCGTGCTGCCAGCCGGATTCGTGGACCCGGACAACGGCTCAGGAATCGTCATGTCCGTTCCGGCTCATGCGCCTTACGATTATCTGGCGCTCAAGGATCTGTACGGCAAAGACCTATCCCAGTATGGCATCACCGAGGACCTGAGTGCCATCAAATTCATCTCCCTGATCGAGTCGCCAGGCTATGGGGAGATGCCCGCGGTGGAAGCCGCAAACGAGCTGAAGGTTAAGGACCAGAACGACCCCAAGGCGGAAGAGGCCACCAAGATGGTCTACCGGCGCGAGTTTCATAATGGCGTTCTCAAGGCCAACACCGGCAAGTACGCGGGCATAGCCGTCTCCAAGATCAAGGACGTCCTCCTGGCCGATCTGATCGAGCAGGGCATAGCCGAGATCTTCTATGAGTTTTCCGAGACGCCTGTTATCTGCCGCTGCGGCACGCGCTGCGTCATCATGATGGTGCGAGACCAGTGGTTCCTGGAGTACTCCGATGTGGAGTGGAAGGCCAATGTGCTGCGCTGCCTGGCAGGCATGAAGATCATACCCGAGGAGTTTCGGGTGGAGTTCATAAACAAGGTGGACTGGCTCAAAGACAAGGCCTGCGCGAGGCGTAAGGGACTCGGCACTCATCTTCCCTGGGACAAGGAGTGGCTCATTGAATCTCTGGGCGACTCGACAATCTACATGGCCTACTACATCCTGGCCAAGTATGTGAACGCCGGGATGAAGATCGACCAGCTTCCTCCTGAGTTCTTCGAGTACATCTTCATGAATAACGGCGGCGCGGCCGCCGTTGCGGCTATCACAGGCATCCCGCAAGAGACAGTCCAGAAAATACACGACGACTTTGCCTACTGGTATCCTGTAGACCTGAGAACATCAGGCAAGGATCTGGTCGCTAACCACCTGCTCTTCTTCCTCTACCATCATGTGGCCATCTTCCCGGAGAGGCAGTGGCCGAAAGCTATCGCAGTCAACGGCTTCGTCTCCCTGGAGGGCAAGAAGATGTCCAAGTCCAAGGGGCCGATTCTCACCCTGCGCCAGGCAGTCGCCGAAAACGGAGCCGACGTGACTAGGCTTTACATCTTGGGCAATGCCGAGGGAACGGCGGACGTGGACTGGAGAAATGATGCAGTTGAGGCCACTTATGCTCACCTGGAGAGGTTCTACAATCTGGCCAGGGAGATTCTGGCCGATAGTAGTATTGACGAGTCGGCAGAGAAGACGCTCATCGATCGCTGGATGCTCTCCCGCTTGCAGCGGCGCATTGCTGAGGCCACCCAGGCATTGGAAAACATCCAAACCCGAAGGGCGCTGCAGAACGCCTTTTACCTGCTCTTCAATGATCTGCGCTGGTACCAGAGAAGAGGCGGCAAGAACCAGCTCCGAGCGATCCTGTCGGCCTGGGTGCGCATGATGTCGCCCTTCACGCCCCACGTTTGCGAGGAGCTGTGGGCAGCGGGCCTGGGGAAGGGCTATGCCTCCCTGGCCGACTGGCCCGTGGCGGATGCTGCGCTTATCGATCCACAGGCAGAGAAGGCGGAGGACCTGCTGGAGAGGACGCTGAAAGACGTGCTGGAGATTGTGAGCGTTACCAAAGCCACGCCTGCGAAGATCACGCTCTACACTGCTCCTGCCTGGAAGAAGGAGATGCTGCGGCTCGCTGTTGCGGCGGCCCAAGGCGGCAAGCTGGACATGGGAGCGCTCATGAAGCAGGCCATGGCAACGCCCTCTATTTCGGAGCACAAGAAGGATGCGCCCAAGTATGCCCAAAAGCTGGCCAAGGCGGCGCACTCGCTCTCGGCGGAGGCGCTGGGGCTGGACGAGTTCGAGACGCTCTCCAGAGAGAAGGCATACCTGCAGACGGCGCTGGGTGTGCCGGTGGAGATCCGCTCGGCGGATGAGGCGGGAGAGGACCCCAAGGGCAAGAGCAAGCAAGCGGAACCGGGGAGACCGGCGATTTATATTGAGTGAAGTGAGTGGATAAGTAAGCGCATACTACTCACTTCATCATATTATTTTTGATAATTTTTACTCCATTGAATCTTTATATCACCAATTTCATCGTCGCCTTTTAGTGGCATAGGACAGAAACGCCGGTCTAATCGTGGGCTAATCCACTGTGTTGTGCATACGTAATAGGGATAATAATCGCAAGCTCCTAAGTACCTTTTGTGACGGCGTTCGTTGAAAACATCTAACCAGACAACATCAGCCAGCTTTCCTTTATGGCGTGATTCTTGAATTTCGTTTGAAAAACATTGTCTGGTTCTTACATCTTGGATTGCTTTCGTAATTATGGTTTTTATTTCCTTTCGAGAAAGCCCTTTGTTTATTAATAGAGATGCTTTCATCCGAGTAGCTATCCCATGATGAACTGGTTCAATTTCCATTATTGCATATCCTTTTTTTTGAATATCTTCTTCCAAATTTTGAGATATATTATTTCTGATAAGTGATTCATAGTCCGTCTTTTGCACTAAGGAGGCATTTCTTTTGCTCTCTTTTATTTTTCTAAGAACAAAGTCTCGAATGTCGGTTATTTCTTTCTCCGGATAATCCTTGGCCAATTCTAAATTTTCAAAGTTTGCAGGGAGCGATTTAAGTGCAGATATTTTATCACCACGTCTAGCCTTACAAAGATCTTCAAGTGGAAGTTCTGCGATCATCATGCCGTATTTTCTTTCCTCAAATCTGTTAATAATTCGATTCTTCTTAATCGGGCCGTAAAAGCCAGATCCGCCTTGAATTGGCGGCAAATTGGTTGGATCAAAGGCATTCACTACGACAACAAATCCATATAGGTAACTGTAAGCATCCGCCTTAGCTTTTTCATGATATGCTCGAATGTCTGGATTTAGAGCTAAAACAAAAAGGATTTCCGTTACTCCTCTTAGTTTTATCAAATCTTGTGACGATAAATAATCAAAACAGATAAAAATCGAGAAATTTCCGATAGCAGATTCGGAAAATACTGATACATCTTCACCCCGGATCATGGATGGGGAATCATATTTAGATGCATATAGTTTCCGTTGTTTAATTATGTTGCCATCCGGAAGAGATATTGCACAGGAATTTATCGGTTTTCCAAAACCGTCATATTCGTAATCAAGGCCAGTAATAATAATTAAGTTAGAATCTTTAGATTTATCCTTTAAATATTGAATTTGGGATGCTGGAAAGAACATTTCTGGGAAAACAATAGCATTGACAGATTGCTGCTTTGCTTTATCAACATAATCAGTAAATATATTCAGGTGATTTTTTGAACCGTCTTCAGTAAGCTGGAAATCTTTGTAATCTGTTTCGATACAAATCTTGGGTTGCACAATGGCAATTCTTGGTGATTTGTTAATCTTCATTCCAAGGCTGATCTTCCTTAAGTTTGGTATGACGATATAGCGTAATTTTAAAAATTCTATTATTTCACAAATACCGGAAAATAATTTAGAGTAATCTTGCAAAGCCTCGACATTATCAGGACGACGAAACATACCAAAGAAATGAATAAATCTGTTGGCTACATCTTGATCTTTCGTCGCTGAAATAACTTTTAGTAATATTTGCATGCAACTCAAAAGAGCATGCTGGAATGACCATTTCATTGTTAGATCTGTGAGTGGGTCCAGATCTGAAGCCGCTTTCTTCACTAAAACCTCTAAATGCCCGGCCGTTTCAATCAAAATTTCTTTGGCCTCAAAATCTCTAATTGAAAAAGAAGAATGTTCAGCTAAGTCATCGAGTTTTTGTGCAGCAACTAATACATCGCCTAAATAGCAAATAAAGAATAATTTCTCAAATTCATCAGGTAAGACTTCTTGAGATATATGCGATAAAATGTCATCCTTGTTGCCCCTAATCCAACCAGGATGTAATCGGTTACTTGTTCTAAAAGAAATGAAGATTACTTTCACTAAGGACAAGGACATTAAATCCTCTCTTATGGCCTTTAAGCAACGCAGAGCAAGATTTAATATGTCTTGCTTTTCTATATCTGTTGTTTCTAATTCGATATTGATTTGAATGGAACTGATCTCTCCTGAAAGCCAGAGATCTATGCATGTTATTTGCGAATCCTCTAGTCTCTGATATACTGATAATAGTATCCTCGAATCAGGATCAATTTTAAGTACAATTGGGAGACCGCAAGTTGATAATGAGCAAATATGCTGGTTCCTTCGGTTATTGAGCAATTTTTTATAATCTTTCTGACAATCATCAAGAGTTTTCTTAATTAGCCAATAATTTCCTTTGCTTTCTTCAGTCAATTGATTTAAAAATGTTATGCAATTGTCGCACGTTAAGATAAAGGTATGGGCAGATGTATCAAGATCTTGAAATGGGTCTGGCGCAAGGTCATCTATTGTATAGTCTGTGATCTCAAAATATGTTTTTTTGAATTCGTCTGATAATTCTTTTAACTTTTTATTAAATTCGGAATTGGACCCAGAATCATCGATATATTGGCCATAAATGCGTGAAGCTTGTTCAATCAGTTCAATAGAAATATTTATATAATTATCAATTTTATCCAGATATGTTTTCAGGTCTTTTTCAATCATCTCTAACCTCTTTAGTTTATCGTTGGTGATCATTCTTTATGTTTTGCATAGAAATCAATCTATCTCTATTTGGGAAGTTTTTAGTTCAATGCATTAGAATCGACTAATTGCTTTGCTCGCAGAAGGAATTTGAGCAAAGAAGCAACCAAGGTCGAAGAAACCATCATGCGTACAAGAATTTCCATGCGTTAGCAGAGACATGAGTCTATCTTGCATTCGCACCTTTAATAAGCCAAGCACGTCATATCCCATAATGAGGAGACACAGATGAGTTCCGAAGCCCATGATTGCTGCCGTTGCTCCGGCAAGATGTGTGAAGGCAGGCACGATTTATGGCCAAGGTAGGAAATGAGATCGTCGTCATTAAGGATGTTCCCGCTCTCATCTGCGATACCTGCGGCGTGGTCGGATACACGCTGGAGATATCAAGAGAGATCGACGTGATCATGAAGGAATTTTTCGCGGGACGGCTGCCGGCAAAGCCCCTGGCGGCGGGGAAGATCAAATTTAAGCCCCAGAAGACAGACTCGACGGCATGAGCTTGATCTTGTCCGGAGGGCCAGTTCTCCCTGCCACTCAGGCCCGACCGGCCTACTGCCCCCTTGCACAAGCGCTTGCCAGGCAAGCCAGCCCGCCCTGACGACATCGCCGCAATCCCGGACGACCCGGCCCATAGGCGGCAGCCACGAGCGCAGCCGGGACCCGAGCGGTGCAGAGCGCGGCCCTGCGGCTGTCCTGCGCTGCTGTCGGTAGCACGCAAGGATCGCCAAACGGGAGGACTGCATTGGACCTCTCTGCTAAAAAAATCTCTGTGCGTCCTCTTTGCGCTCTGTGCCTCAGTGGTGGGATCGTTAGTTGTATTGTTATAATTATCAATTAATATTATTAACAGGCTGCCATTGTCTCCCTAATCCAGCGCCCGGAAAACGCCCAATCAGAAGGCCAACTCTTCCTGGCTCTCAGGCCCGACCGGCCCCCCCGATCTCGGACGTTTGCCCAGCATCTTGGCCCGCCTGGTGGATGACGACTGCGGCTCTGGATGGCCTTACCTGCGAGCGGCTCCACTGATGCGGCCCGAGGGCTCTGGCAAAAATTTGTCCTATTCTCATCGGAACTTCACGGCTTCGCGGCTTCGCATGAACCCGTGATCTCGGCCCGACCGGCCTACTGCCCCCGATCACGAGCGCTTGTCTGGCAAGCCGGCCAGCCCTGACAACAGCGCAGCAAGCCCGGACGGGCTGGCCCACGGGCGGCGGCCAAGAGCGCAGCCGGGACCCGAGCGCCGACAGCAACCACATTCAAAAAAGTGCACTGCTCCTGAGCAATAGTCGTCTCCGTTCGTTCGTCCTCCGCGTGCTCTGCGCCTCTGCGGTTATATTCGTAATAGTTCGGCTATAATTATCATCTAATAGTAACCGCAAATCACCACAGTTTCCTGAAACCCAGCATCCTGAAAATTGCCTCAGCAGGAGTCCAGCTCCACCAGTCACTTCGGCCCAACTGGCCTCCTGCCCGCCCTGACGATAGCGCCGCAGTCCCGGACGGCCCGGCCCACAGGCGGCGGCCACGAGCAGCAGCCGGGACCCGAGTGGTGCAGAGCGCGGCCCTGCGGTTGCCCGGCGCTGCTGCCTGTAGCGCGCAATGATCGCAAAGATGGAGACAGCATCGTATCTCTTTGCCAAAAATGTCTCTGTGAGTCCTCTGTGCGCTATGTGCCTCTGTGGTGGGACCGTTAGTTGTATGGTTATAATTATCAGCTAATATTAATAGCAAACTGACGGCATCGTTTCCCAAAATCCAGCGCCAGGAAAACTCCCCTCACCGGAGGCAAGCACACCTGGCTCTCAGGCCCAACCGGCCCCCTGCCCCCGAGCGCGAGCCTGCACGCGTGCATGCGGGCCCGCCTGACGGAGGACGACGCGAGTCTATCGTCTTCACGCTGTCCAAAGGATGTTCGAGCGAAAAGTTAGCGTAGAAGAAGTTAAATATGTTCTGGAGATCGGAGAGGTGATTGAAGAATATCCGGATGACACACCCTACCCAAGTCGGTTGATCCTGGGATCTTACAAGGGTTGCCTTATTCATGTCGTAGCAGCCAACAATTGCCTCGACGAGGAGATAATAGTAATCACAGTCAACGAGCCCGATCCCTCCGAATGGGACCCGGAATGTAGGACGAGGATTTTAATGAAATGCGTTATCTGCAAAAAAGCATCTACTAAGCCCGGAACAACCACAATTACCTTTGAGCGAGGTTGTTTGACCATGGTAGTAAAATGCGTGCCTGCTCAAGTCTGCCCCAATTGCGGAGAGGCATATATCAGCGAGGCGGTTGCAGCCGAGCTACTTAAGGATGCCGAGGAAAGAGCAAATACAGGAGCACAGGTCGAGATCCGGCAGTACGTTGCAGCCTAAAATTTGATCATTGAATAATTACCTCCTTCAGAAGGAGACGGCTCTGGCTCCTCAGGCCCGCCCGGCCTCCTGCCCCCTTGCACGAGTGCTTGCCTGGCAAGCCAGCCCGCCCGGACGACGGCGCAGCAAGCCCGCACAGCCCGGACCACAGGCAGGCAGCCATGAGCGCAGCCGGGACCAGGGGCGCCGACAACAACCGCGGCCCTGCGGCTGCCTGGTGCTGCTGCTAGTGGGCCGCAAGGATCAGATAGCCGGAGACTGCCAGAAGTTGCCCATTTAAGCGTCTCTGTGCTCTCTGCGCCTCTGCGGTTCGATCCGTAGCTGCTAGGTTATAATTTTCAGCTAATAATAAGAGGAACAACGATCGTTTCCCAAAATCCAGCCCAAGGAGAAGCCGCCTTCGCCGGATTCCAGCTCTTCCTGGCGCTCAGGCTTTGACCGGCTTCTTGCGCGCCCGAGCAAGAGCGCTTGTCCGGCAAGCCAGCCCTGCACTCACGACATAGCAGCAAGCCCAAACGGCCCGGCCCACGGGCAGCGAGGCAAAGGATTAGTGCAATATGATCTCATTTGCTTATCGACGCCAGATGAGATCTGGCAAAATCCATGAACTGTCGAAGGGCTACAAAGGGATCGTTATCAATATTGCTTTCCTCGACTGCATCTTGAGATCCGTTGTGATAGTGCTTGGGAAAAGTCGATACAATTTTCCAATTCGTATCTGGAAAATTGTCATGACGGAACATGCAGCCGTCTACATGCCTTCGCTCCCAATGATATGAGAAACGACCCGAAACCTTTAGCGAAAACCATACGTCGATAAAGAACCATCCCTTATGAATGCCCTCAGCTTGCCGCGAAAAATGAGGGAATCGGAAGAAATATCGGAATATTCCGTGTCGATGATCCTCTTTAAAGCCTTCAGATCTACAACTGCTGCGGAAGGATCTTCATCGCGGATAATAGCTCGTCTCTCCTTGATTCAAGATAGTCAAGCTCCTGGAAATCATCTAGAATATCAGTCTCCCGGACTTCGCCTTTCTTGAGCTTATCGTCCAATTCGAAAATGGATCGAACGCCGTGCCTGGCTCCAATCTCAAATATCTCCGCCTCTATGCGCCTCAGTTCTCTCTCAAGGAAGGCCTTAATGCTGGCCCTAGCTAGAACATCTCGATCCATCTTCAGAGCGCTCGCAACTTCATCGATAACTTCCATGACCTGATACCATCTTTTGCGCTTACGCTTACGCTAACGCTTACATAATAGTATTTAATGATATTTCAATTCTCTTGTTAAACGATAGACCAGGCCCTATTTTGTTCAAAACCCTTCTGACCCTCCTCGAAATCCAACCCAAAGCCAGCTATGGTCCGTCGCGCTGCCTCAGTGGCATGACTCCCGCGTGCGGGTACACGCTCGAGCGTAGCGATTGCCAGGCAAGCCAGCCCGACAGGACAAGCGGCACAGCAAATCCGGAGAGCTCGGCTCAGGGCAGCGGCCACGAGCAGCAGCCGAGCACCGGCAGCAACCACGGCCCGGCGGCTGCCCGGCGCTGCTGCCGGCAGCTCGCAAGGATCGCTAAGCTGGAGACTGCAAATGAGATTTCTTCTTTGGTCGTTTGATTTATGATTGCTTAATCATTTCTATCAAGGCATCCTCTGAAATTCCATTCCAGATGGATACCTGAGAAAAAATATCGTTTAATGTACCCTTCGCCAGCTCGTCGTGCAAAGGAACCGTGATATTATGATCTCCTGCGGCAGTTAGCTTTCTCAGTCGGACGTGACTTCCTCTCTGCCTAATGATTTCATAGCCCAGTCGAACGAGCACTTTAAGGAGCTTCTCGCCGCTAACAACCGGACGCTTTTGCAAGAGGCTGCACCTCAAATTCAGAAATCGATAAGATCTTCAGCTCTTCACCAGATTCAAGAATATCTTCAAAATGCAGACTAGTTGCCTCTTTTATATTTTCAGTTAGCTCATCAAGGGTTTTTCCTTGTGTGAATATACCGACACTTATTCCCCGAGCGCACCAGTTCTCTCCATCAAAGTAAACCTCAAACATCACAAGCAACCAAACCACCGCTTCCTTCTGCAAAGATTATTGCTACTGCTTAATATTTGTATGCTCCTGAAAACTGGAGTTGATGGACCGTAGAATTCCGGTAAGCTCGAATCCAGCTCTTCCTGGCACTAAGGCCCGACCGGCCCCTGCCCCCGAGAGCGAGCCTGCACGCGTGCATGCGGGCCCGCCTGGCCTTGCTACTGCCCTGTCCCAAGATGAGGAACATAAAATAAGAGATGTGCCAATGTCTGGCTGTCCACCTTCTTCGGCAACAAAGTTAGCGATGACGATTACTACAAGCTGCAAAACCACCTGAGCCCGGAGAAGTCTCCGGACTGGGCCGGTCTGCGGGAGCGGGAGTGCTTGGAGATTGGCCTCAAAGTTGTACGAAAATCCAGCTCTGTGCGTCCCACTTCTCCTGCAGCTCCTTTCCCCATGCTACGGGATCCTCTCCTTCCGGCTGAGAGACAACGACGTTGGTGGGAACAAAAATGTCGCGGGTGCTGAGCTGGTAGCCGAT
>Ga0351889_10086_pt1 | contig 33458 bp, 22 predicted proteins | sample TotcelFGM3001M14_FD_206767 | JGI IMG/M metagenome (GOLD analysis project Ga0351889, IMG submission 206767) | Enriched cells from coal bed in the Powder River Basin, Montana, United States - Total cells FGM rep3 HSBNCT.FGM.300.1.M14 ...
GGCGGGCGTGGAACACAACGTGCCGGAGCCCGTGCTGGAAACGTATGTTTCCACCACGAAGATCCGCTATGAATTTGCCGCCCGCGGCGACTTGGCCCCGGTCACCGCGTGGGACTACGACTCGGGCAACCGCCCGCCCAAGGAGGCCACGGCGGACATCGAGGCGGCCTACGGAAACCTGCCGAACGTGGGCGCGATGCTGCTGGGCGAGCGGGGCACGATGTATATTGGAGGCTGGGGGGCGGGCAACCTGATCAAGCTCCAGGGCGACGAGAAGATGCGCGGCGTGAACGACCATCCGGCCGCGAAGGACATTCCGCAGACCGAACCGCGCGCGCCTCGGCAGAACCACATGCTCGAATGGATCGAAGCGGCTCAAGCCGGCAAGAAAGCGTACCAGTCCTTCGAAGTCGCCGCCCATTCGATGGAAGTCATCCTGCCCGCGGTCGTGTCGTTGCGGATGCAGCGGCGGATCGAATGGGACGGCGTCAACTTGAAGGTCCCCGGCGCGCCGGAAGCCGACAAATTTATCCAGGCCGACCACCGCAAAAAGTGGCTTTGTTAGCTCGATTGCTGTACCTTGGCGATCTACGCCTTGACGGAACCTTATAGCCGTGCGAAGGTGCGCGTGCTGTTGAGCATCGATTACTCAGCCCCTGAGGTACTCTCCATGACCCACCATCGTTTTACCCGACGTGATTGCCTGAAACTGTTCTCCCGTGCCGCGGCAGCCGGGCTGGCGGCCCCTTGGATCCTCCCCGCCGGCGCACTCCGTGCGGCGGAAGGCGACACGGAGAATGACCGGCCCGTCTTCGGCTGCATCGGCTGCGGCGACATGGCCTTTCGGTATCCCTGGCCGGATATCACCGACCTGAACAACGCCGACAAGTTCGGTCGCGTGGTGGCCGTTTGCGACGTGGATCTCAAGCGGGCCGAGGACGCTTCCGACGGCGGCAAGCGGACCGTGTATCAGGACTACCGCAAGCTGCTCGACCGCCAGGACATCGACGCGGTCACCGTCACCACGCCCGACCACTGGCACGTGAAAATCGCCATCGACGCACTGCGAGCGGGCAAGGACGTCTATCTGGCGAAGCCGGCGACGCTCACCATCGACGAAGGGAAGCAACTCTGGAAGGTCGCCCAGGAGGAATCGAAACGCATCATCGGCATCTGCACGCAGCAGCGGAGCGACGAGCGGTTCCTGAAGGCCGTGGCCATGTGCCAGCTCGGGCGGATCGGGAAGATTCACCGCGTCACCTGCGCGATCGGGGACGGGCCGTCAGGCGGACCGTTCGGCAAGCAGGACCCGCCGTCCGCGCTGGACTGGGACCTCTGGCTGGGGCCGTCGCCTAAGGTGGCCTATCGGCCGCAGCGCTGCCACGGCAATTTCCGCTGGTGGTACGAGTACTCCGGCGGCAAGCTGACCGACTGGGGCGCGCACCACGTGGACATCGCCCAATGGGCGATCGGCATGGACCGCAGCGGTCCCACGAGCGTGGAAGTGGTTTCGGGCAAGTTGCCCGTGCCGTTCGAGAAGGGCTATCCCACCGTCGATGACTGCTTCAACACGCCCACCACGTTCCATGTGAAGTGCCTGTTCGCGAACAGCGTGGAGATGATCATTCGGCACGACACGGACAACGGCATCCTGTTCGAAGGCGAGAAGGGGCGGTTCTTCGTCAACCGGGGCAAGTTGGTCGGCACGCCCACCGAGTGGCTGAAGGATGACCCGATCCCCGAAGAAGTGATCACGAAGCTCCACGGCGGCAAACCGTTGTTCGAGGCACCGAACCCTTGGACCAGTCACATGGCCAACTTCGTCGCATGCCTGAAGAACCGGTCGACGCCGGTATCCGACGTCTACACGAATCACCGCGGCTTGTCGACGTGCCACCTAGCGAACATTGCCCTCCGGCTGGGCCGCGAGAAGATCACCTGGGACCCGCAAAGCGAGCAGATTGTCGGTGACGACGAGGCCAATGCCTTCCTCAGCCGACCGCAGCGGGAGGGGTACGAGATTTCCGTCTAGAGCTTCACGGAACGCGCTTTGACAAAGAGCTGTCCCATGTCCGAACTCCACGTCTGGCTCACCGTCAACGGCAACGCCCCCGAGGATCGGCCAGATGGCCGGTGTCGGCTGGGGCGGGCCGACCGGCTTCAAGACCGCCCCGTTTGGTGCGACCAATTTCAAAGAAAGAAAATTACCATGCCAAACCAAGTTCCGTTTAATCGCCAGGCGGCCGCCGTTCTGACGGCTTTCGGCCTCATCGTTGGCCTGTTGCCGGGCTTTGCAGCGGCTCTGCACGCTCAAACCGTCGACCCAAAATCAGTCTTGGGTGACACCACAATGCCGTCGCCCGACGATGTGTCGCAAACTTTCCCGTACGGAATTACGGGTAAGACGCCGCCGTCGCTGATCAAAGTCAATTACGAAGGACAAGCACCCTACCGCAAGCACCGCATCAATCTTAGGATCTTCCAAGGCTGCCCGCAGGTAGAAATCTCCGAGGGCGGCAGACTCTGGGCCACTTGGTTCGGGTCCAACGTACAGGCCGAACGCGCGCCGTACCACAACGACCAATTCTCGGTACTCTCGACCTCCGCAGACGGTGGCAAGACTTGGAAGGAAGTCTTTGTCTTCGATCCGAGCGAACTGCTCGGCGGCGGAGCATCCGACCCAATGCTGTGGAAAGACCCCCAGGGCAATATCCGCTTCATAGGTCTTAGGAACGTGGATTTCAAAGGCAAAGACGAATTCGCCTCCTCCGCGTGGGAATTCACCATGCTCGACCCGGAAAACGAACACACCGCTTGGAGCGCGCCGCGCCTGCTTGGAAACAAAAACATCTCCGTCATGAAGCCGCTGATTTTTCCCGACGGCACGATTATGCGCTCGATGGACGACTTCAAGTTTGTCGGCAGCCCTGACAAGGTGCGAATTCGCTTTTTGAAAGAGGACGTTGACGGCAAGCCGATATTTGTCTCCGAATTCCCTGCAGACGCCGACGCGGTCTTTGCGGAGCAGATGCCCATCATCAGAAAAGACGGCAGCCTCTTCACATTCTACCGCGCCAGGAAGGGACAAAAATTTGCCGAATCTTTCGACGGCGGCAAGACCTGGAAACTGGGCGGCTACTACCCGATGCAGTTCTCGATAAACACAAAGTGCATACTCAAAACACTGCCTTCGGGAAGAGTTTTGCTCGTCGCAAACGACGTCCAGACGAAAGAGGGAAACGGCAGGAACATCTTCTACTATACCGACGAAAACGGCAAGGAACGCGAACTCGTAGAACATAAGACATCGCGCACCCGCATGACGGCCTACTTGAGCGACGACGACGGCAAAACCTTCGCGCATAAACTGCTGCTGTGCGACGACGGCGAAATCAGCTATCCTTCGGCGACACTCGGCAAAGACGGCTCCATATACATCGTCTATGACCAAGGGCGCGGCAGGATCGGCCAGCACACAATCTTTCTGTCAAGAGTGACGGAAGAGGACATCCTGGCGGGCAAGCTCGTCAACGACGAAAGCTTTTTGAACAACATCGTAAGCCGCCCCAGCGACCAAGGCGGCGGCCGCCGCGAAGGCGACAAAATCTAAGCTCGCTCCGACCATCGAAAACAAGACAGAGAGCCGATTCTCAAAACCAAAGAAGCGGCTGTTTCACAAACGCAGGGCGGTACCGGCCGCCCTCCAGCAAGACGCGTTGGGCGCCATGGGAATCGATCATCTGGAGCACGCACAGCTTGGCACCAGGCCGGAAGCGGAATTGGCTCTTGTACATCCAAAAGGCTGATGGCAGGGCTCCGAAGCTCCGGACAATCGAAAACGAAGCAACTTTCGTAAGTTTCTAAGTTAAGACCTGACCCCGTTCCTATTGCCAATTCGCGTATCGCCAAACGAATCGCCGCAGTCTCTCCGTATCCCTGTGGGGTTCTCCAGCAGCGGTTTGAGCGAAGACGAACGGCCGGTCAATTCTCACCCGCCCGAAAAATCCGCGGAATATCGCGCGCGCCGTGAAGAATGCGCAAGACGTCGATGCCATCGTCAGACGGACGATAGAAAATGACGTAGTTGCCGACGGGGAAAGACCGAACGTCCGCTGCCAACTCGGGTCGCGCTTCACCAGCCAATGGATGCTGGGCGAGGAACTTCAGCTTGGCGTCGATCTTGTCCAAGAAACGAAGGGCCACCGACCTGCTGCCGCTTTGTTCGGCAATGTAACGACCGATCGACAGGGCATCGGCCTTCGCCCGCGGTGTTCGCACGATGCGCGGCATCAGGCCCCCGCTTCGTCGGCATCCAGTTGTGCGACCAGTTCCGCTTTGATGCTATCAACGTCCCACGGCTCGCATAGGCCCGCATCAATTTCCGCCAGCGCAGCTTGGATGTCGTCGCGCAGCGATTGTTGCCGCTGCTTGACATCGCGGAGTGCCCTCATGCCGGCAACGACGACTTCATCCTCGGACGCATAGTCGCCTGTTTCCAGTGAACGCTGGACGAACTGCAGCACGTCGGGTGGGTATGCGTATTTCATACGTGTATTCTAGCAAGCTGGCTGGTGGCGGGAAAACCCCACCCGGCGAGAAGTCGCTCCAAGAAAGCGGCGACAAGATCCCGTAGTTTTGGTGAAAGATGAGTCACATTCCTTGGAGTTGACACGTTACTTGACTTGCATTTGAATCCGGTGCGAGCCACGATGGTGGACGCACCGGAACAATACGCCGAGCGCGCCCAAGTGAAACCGTATTCCGCCAAGGACCGATGAAGGAAAAAGGCCGGAAAGAAACAGAGTCGAATCCAATGAAACACATCTTGAGGCTCCTCACCGCCCTGCTGCTGGCGCCGCAGGCCACGCTGGATGGCGTCGAGATGGTCGCGCCGGCCCCCGGATCGGCCGAATGGACCCGCAGCAATCTCTTCAACGATTCCAACACGGCATGGAACGCCGGGGTGGCGGGCGCGGAGCAACCGCTGCCGCTGCGCAGTCTCGTGCCGCCGGTGCTGCTGCCGGACGGCAGCGAGTTCAGAACGTGGGAGCCGTCCCAGCCGGTCCAGCCACGACGGACGTTCGTCGTGGCCCAGAGGCATCCACACGCCTCGGACGACAATCCGGGAAGCGATGACCGGCCGTGGAAGACCATCGGACGAGCAGCCAAAGTGTTGGAGCCGGGCGACCGGCTTGTTGTGAGAGAGGGATTGTATCGCGAGTGGATCCGCCCAGCTCGCGGCGGCACGGGTCCGGAGCGGATACTGTCCGGGTTGGGGCTCATCGGCGGACTGGTCGAAGACAACTACTCCCGCGATTGCGGCTGGCGCCGCGTGCAAGGTTTGCACGAATCGGGCGGTATCAAGTTGCACTACCTGAAACACACCCTCGTACGGCGAAACGTGGTCCAGGGAACGACGAGCGCGGATGGACTGTGGGTGGACCACAGCAACCACAACTCGCGGATCACCCAGAACATCGTCACGGGAGCCGAGGGCAACGCCTTCTACCTGGAAGCCTCGTACGGTCCCAATCTCGTCGATCACAACATCTTCTGGGGTAGCAGCGGCGAAGGCATGCTCCTGGCGCACACGGGCCATGCCACCATCGCGCACAACCTCGTCGGCTGTTGCCGGGGTCAGCCTGTGCAAATCGCGCTAGCTCGTCCATTGCCGACGGGCCGCATGGTCGACCTCGAAACCAAGCGGTTCTCCTCCTCGGACCACAACCGCCTGATCGGCAACATGTTCTACGGGTTCGAATCGCGCGGGCCAAAAATCCCTGGGGACATGGACAACGAGTCGGACTACAACCTGTTCATCAACCCCTCCACCGTATCGCCGTTTGATCTGAGTTCCTGGCTGCAGAAGACCGGCTTCGATCAGCACAGCCACGTGGCCGTGGCCACGCTGGAATTCTCGCCTCACGACGGGACGCTTCGCGGTCTGCTCCCGACGCTGGAATGCTCACGGCTTGGGCCGATTACCAGAGACTACTTCGATGTCCCACGAAGCGGTGCCACGAGCGACGTCGGTCCGTTCCTCAAGCTGAACCTGAAACCCGGACTGCTCCTGCTCCCCAAGCGAGCCGGTAACGAGAAGCGACCATGAAAACATCCCTCACACTCCTCACCGTCCTGCTGCTGGCGCCGCTGGCCGTGCCCGCAGAGCCTGCGGGTCCACCCAGGGTGGTCATTGTCAACCAAGCGGCCGATGCGATCGTCAACTATTTGCAGCTCGAAGAGCCGCTCGGCAAGGGAGCCACCCGGGAAAGGGTTGTCGCCGCGCTGCGGCAGACCGTGGATCAGTATCAGGGGACCGGCGTCAGCCATGTGTTTTGGAACGTCAACTACCAGCGCGTCGCCTATCGCAGCGCGGTTTGGCCAAGCTACTGGGACGTTCCCGAGCCGGAGAAGGACCTCACGGATTGGCCGCGCCGCTACTACGAGCTGCACAAGCTCGGGATCGACGACGTGTTCGCGATCGTGATTCCGCGCTGCCGCGAGCGCGAGGTGTTTCCCTGGATCTCGCTGCGGATGAACGACCACCATTACACGGGCGATCCCAACCTCGTCAGTCCGCTGTTCTCTGAGCATCCCGAAATGCGGACGCGCGGTGGCAAAGGCCTGTTCAACTACGCCAGGCCGGAAGTTCGCGAGCATTATTTGAAACTGGTTGCCGAGGTGTTGCAGCGTTACGATGTGGACGGTCTGGAACTGGATTGGATGCGGACGCCCAGCAACTTCAACGACGACGAAATCGAACGTGGCCGCGCGATCCTCACGGACTTTGTGCGCGCCGTGCGCCAAAAGACGCAAGCGGCAGCGGAGCAGCGCGGCCATCCCGTACAGTTGGCGGTGCGGGTGCCGGCCAAGCCGGTGTTTGCGCACGGCCTGGGCTTCGATGCGGTGGCGTGGGCGCGCGAGGGACTGGTGGACATGGTCATTCCGAGTGATTATTGGAATGGGTTTGCGGACTTGCCGGTCGAGGACTGGCGCGCCCAGATCGGCCTCGACGCCCCCCGATGCCGGATCGTGCCGTTCACCGGCACCACGTATGCCTGCACGACAGGTTGGATGGTGAACGTCATGAGCCGCAATCTTGCTGCCATGCGCGGCTTCGCGGCATCCATGCTCGATCGCGGCGCCGACGGCATCTATTTGTTCAACAATTTTGGGCCGGTGAGTTCGCCTGTGCGGATGCGCACGCCGGAGGGCAAGGAAGTGATTGATTGCCTGGTTGCTGATCTGCTGCGCGCCGCCAGCGACCTGCCCGGCGCGACGGCCAACGCGCGCGTTCATCCGGTGAGCATCTACGAAACGCTGCCGCCCGGGAGCACTTATCGGCAGTTATTGCCGGCGGAAATTGCGCCACAGCAATCGCTGACACTGCAGATTCACACCGGCCCGAAGCCGACGACCGGTCGCTGTGTGATCCGCGTCGGCTTGGACCAATCGGAGGACCTGGCGACGGTGAAACTCGCCGCGCGATTCAACGGCAGCGTCGGCCGCGCCAGCGAAGACTTGCCCGCTCCTGCCAAACCCCCGCGGCCGGGAATACCGCGCGAGAACGTGAGTGAAGTCGCTCCACGGCTGGCGCAGTTCGAGGTGCCGCTGGATGCGGTCGTGCGCGGCTTCAATTCGGTCGAGTTGGCCGTCGAACACGGCGGCCGGCAAACCGTGATTTGGCTGGAAATCCTGATTGACCCTGCTCCAACGGACCGCTGACCATCTTCGAGCAGAGCACGCAATTCCGAGAGCTGGCGGAGTTCGGTGTCGTTCATGCCTGGAAACTATGCGAAATCGAAATTGGACTGTGTGCGTTCGGGCAATCTCGTCAGTTCGCGGGATTGGTGATTGACGCCATAACGGTCGCTGCGTCAGAATCACACCGCCAGCTCGCATTATGCCATTGCGAACATCCCTCCACAACAGGAACCTCCCTGGCGCCGCTGGAGGTCTCGCGCAGCACCCTGGAGCGTCGCTTCCGCGAGTTATTCGGCCGCAGCTCCAAAGCGGAACTGGATCGCGTACGTCTGGAACCTGCCAAGGAGCTGCAACTCGATACCGGCCTAACGCTGCCGGCCATTACTCAGCAAACCGGCTTCCAGCACGTGGAGACACTTCATCGCCACTTTCGCCACTGGGCGGGCCAGTCGCCCGCCGCGTTCCGCCGCACCCGCCGGCCGCGCTGAGCACCGCCCCGTGCGTGGTGTTAGCAAGCGTGGCGGGGTCAGCGCGGTGTGCGTCCGGCGTCTTGATCGGGCCGCAGTGGTAAAGTTTCCAATACTGGCGCGGCGCGCCCCAGGGCGAGTGCGGCATTGCGAAACGGAATAGTGCCGGACGACTTCGGCGATGCGTCAAGATTCATTCGCCCGCCGATCGCCCGGCGCTGCCCTCTCCGTCTTGAGTGTCGACGGAAGCAAAGCGATGAAGCGCGCCGCATTCGTTGGTGAAATGATACGTTCTGACCAGTCTACCCGAAGAAACATCGTACAGCCTCATCGATCGGTTGGCGCGGAAACCTACTTGAAGATAGACTCCATCCGTTCCAAACCGCAGCACCGAGTTGATCGGCAGCGGGCCGAATCGCTGCTCCTCTCTTCCGGTCGCAAACATGGCTGGCCAAGTGGCGCAAGCTATACTGAGCTCCATCGACACCCGACATCCCTCTGACGAAAGCACGAGGAAAGGACTGAACATGAAACATACTGCCTTGCTTCTCGTTGTCGCCGTCGCCCTTTGTGCTGGTCCGGCGTTTGCCGCGGAAAACCCCAACGTGGCGCCGCGGGCGGCGATCACGGCCAGCCACGAAGCCCGGCCCGGTGCAGCGGCGGCGGTGGCCGACGGGCTTGTGCCTGCCGCTGGCAGCCGCGATGACCGGCGCAGTGTCTGGATGGTCGATGCGAAGGATCTGCCGGCCTCGCTCGTGTTCACCTGGCCGGAGCCGGTCACGGTCGCGACGGTGGTCTATTATGGCCGCACGACCTGGGGCTTCGATGTCTTCAAGGAGTGCGCCGTCTATCTCGATGACGCCGCGACGCCGGTCGTCGAGGGCGTCTTCCGGAACGGCCATGGTCCGCAGCCGGTCACGCTGCCCGCGCCGGCCCGCGCGCGCAAACTGCGGCTGGAGTTCCGCTCGCATCATGCCGACGGGAGCCCCGGCGCGGCGGAGGTGCAGATCTTCTCGAAGCCGCCCGCGCAGAAGGATCTGCTCGGTCACTTCACGGATTTGTCGTTGGACTACCGCTACGCCTACTACCCCTCGCACAACCTGGTGCGCATCCATCTGCCGACGCCGCCCGTCGACGCCACGGCCTGGCATCTAACGCTGTGCCCGCAGGCCGGCGGCGCAGTGCTGGCCGAACGCGCCGGCAAGCTGCCCACCGCGCCGGGCGGCGAGGCGATGCCGGTGCCGGACCTGCCCAAAGGGGGCTACATCCTGACCCTGACCCTCACCGGCGGCGCGGCGCCGGTCGTCGAGGAGCGCGGCATCCACCGCGACCGGCCGGAGTGGGAGGGCAACCAACTAGGACTTGACGACATCGTGATCCCACCTTTCGAACCGCTGGCGGTGGATGACCAGGCGAACCGGGTGCGTTGCGTGTTGCGCAGCCATACCCACGGCGGGGCCGGTCTCTGGGGACAGGTCGTCAGCCAGGACCGCGAACTGCTGGCCGCGCCCGTGCGGCTGGAGGCCACGCACGGCGGCCAGGTCAGCACCGCGATCGGCCCCACCCCGCGTTTCACCCAGCGGACACCGACAGCCGCGTCCGGCGAGGCGACCTGGTCGGCCGGCCCACTATCCGGGACGACGCGTTTCCGCTATGAGTATGATGGCCTCAAGACCTTGACGCTGAACCTGGCGCCGACCGTGGACGCCATCGAGCGATTGCAACTGGTGATCCCTTTGAGATCTTCCGAGGCGTGGTTGATGCATCCGGTTACCACCATGCTGCGCCAGCACTTCGCCGGGCGCATCCCGTCAGGCAACGGCAATGTCTGGGATTCCTCCGGTGTCCCCAACCGCCTGAACGGATCGTTCGTGCCCTACATCTACCTGGGCGGCCCGGAGCGCGGCATCTGCTTCGCGGCCGACAACGACCGCGACTGGATCACGGACGGGGACACCCCGATGATGGTCATCGACCGCGAGGGCGCGACGGTCAACCTGCGGCTGAATTTGATCGCCAAACCGTCGCGCCTCGAACGGGCGCGCTCGATCACCTTCGCCCTGCAGGCTACGCCCGCCAAGCCCATGCCCGAGACGCCCTACAACTGGCGACGTTGGTGGGCCAACACCAGTACGGAACGCGACATCGACAGTGTCCAGCTGAACTTTTGGGGAGCCAACATGTACTGGGGCGGGCGACATTTCGCCACCTCGGTCTATCCCGCGTTCGAGGACTATGGATTCTGGGAACAATTGGCCGAGAGCCGCAGGACCGGCAAACGCGACGCCGAGTTCGAGCAGCAATTTCTGGCGCGTTTCGAAAACCTGCCGGAACAGGACTACAACAACCTCAAGGCTCACTACAACGCCGGGTTGAGCTGGGCTCCGGGATCTCCGCCCGTCACACCCGAGACGAAGAAGTTCAGCTACATCATTCCCTACACCAATCCGCGGGGCGCGAGCTTCGAGACGCGGGAGTTCCTCACCACCTACATCGACGAATGGCTGTCGGGCGACATCGTGGATCCGCGGTGGAACAGCCGCAGCACCTTCGAGCGCCCCCGGCGGGCCCAGGCCGCACATCCCGGCTTCGCCAGTTGGTACGAGGTCGAACCGGTGCCCAGCCGCAATGACATGCTGCTCTTCTATCACAAGAAGATGCTCGAAACCTTTGCCGACGGCATCTACTGGGACAACTTCTTCCTCCAGCCAAACTACACGCCCGCCGAAGCCGGCGGACCGGGTTATGTGGACGACGACGGCCGCCCACGGGCGGGGGTCAACCTGATGGGCTTCCGCGACCTGGTCAAGCGCACCGCCACGATGATGCACGTCATTGGCAAGCGCCCGCTGACCTACATCCACATGACCAACGTCAACATCGTGCCCATGCTCTCCTTCGGCACGGCCAACCTCGACTGGGAATGGCGCGACCAGGGGCATTTCGCGAGCATGGACCTGCAGGACCGCATGGATCTCGATCTGATCCTGGCGCACAACCTCGGACTCCAGACCGGCAATCTGTCCGTGGGCATCACCGGCAACATCCTCAAGGGTGGCGACGGGATTTCCCGCGAATGGCTGCACCGCACCGGCATGGCGGTCTGCTTCCCGCACGAGATCCGCATGCACCAGGGCGACAACTCCGTCTCATTCGTCCAGACCGAACTGGCGCGTTTTGGCTACGGGATGCCGGACTGCCGCGTCTTCCGCTACTGGGAGGACGGCTTTCCGCTCCGCACGCAAGGCGCCGAGATGCGGGCGTTGGTCCTGGCGCGGGGCGGCAAGGCGCTGATCGCTCTGGGCAACTATGGTCCTGCCAAGATGGCCGCTCAGGCATCCGCTGGCACCGCGACCGCTGGGCCGTCGCTGGAGGATTACGATGCCGGGCAGCGCGGTCTCAAGACGCCGGCGAAGGCGGAGCCGACCGACGGCGAGGCGGCGAAGGCGGAGACCTACACCGTGCGCCTCCGCCTCGACCTGAAGGCGCTCGGGCTATCCGACAGTGTCCAGGCCCACGACGTCGAAATCAAGGCTGGCCGCGCCAAGGCCACGCATCCCAAGGCGGCCGGGATGCCGGCCCAGCCGGCCGAACTCAAACGCCTCGCCCCCGGGGTGTTCGAGGCGAAGATCGCGCACCATGATTTTACGTTGATCGTGGCGGAGTAGTGGGTGGCGCACAGCGAGTTCGTCATGTCCAAGACCGCGCCGGCCCTGCACCTGATGGGGGTGGGCGCCGCCGCCGCCGGCAAGATCGGGCTGCACCTCGCCGCTCTCGGCCAGACCGGCGCCAGGATCGCCTGGCGTTACGCCTCGGATGCCGTGACCAAGGAAGGTGCCGCCGGGGGTCAAGAAGGGGGCATTGGCCGAGGTGGTCAACCTGCCGAGACTCGAGGCGCCGGGTGACGGGAAGGACCAGGTGCGCATCACCGAAACCGGCGCCGGCGGGGCGACGCTGCTCGATTGGCAGTCCCAGCGCGCCTTCGGGGGCATCCCCACCGAGGTGATTGCCGACCGCGGCGACGTGCTGAACCTCCGCATCGCCTTCAACCCCGTCCGCGACTACGCCCGCGTTTTCGGCGATTTCATCAACTACGACGCCCGCGGAGAGATCCACGAGGGGGGCTCGTCAACGGTTGGCTCCCGGCGAGCACCGCCACATGAGGGGTGGGATCGAAGTCCCGCTGCCTTCCGGCACGTCTTGTCACCGGAAGTCCCGTCCGGAGCGGCGTATACGTCCGTACGTGGATCAGGTATAATCCGGTTTGGGGCCCGACGAGGGGGAGGGCGACAGGCAGACGCAACGGGTTGAAGGCCGTGGAATGTTGGTACGGATCGCAGAACCGGGAAGACCGGCCTTCCAGCTTCGGAAAGGGGAACGGGGTATCTCCGTGTTCGACACTCGCGCCGTCGAGCCTGAGCTTCAGGACCACGAGATTCTGGCGGTTTTTCGTAGCGGCAGTCAAACCATCGAGCGGTCTCGCGAGGAAATCCAGAGGAAGGGCCTGCTGATCGTTCCCTTGCTGGGGTCCGACGTACTCCCGGAGCGTCTCCGGCAAGCGCACGCGGAGATCCGTCCCGGTGGAGGCATGACACGAACACAATTCAAACAAGCGTTAACGGAGCTTGAGTAAGATGCCTATCCAGATCGACACGAAAACCGACATTCCCAGTGGTTTGGCAGACGCAATCCGGGATTTCCCCGTCGAGCGAGTGGTCGAGCATTGCGGCCGCAGATTTGCGGCGGGGCCCTTCGATTGGTACGCACGGTGCCCCGAGTGCGGCGTGGAAATCAAGTTGCGCGGGTTTTCCGCTCAGGATGAAATTGAGGACGTATTCGACGCGGTGTTCGAATGGATGAACGATCCCCGCGCACGCAAGGCGGCACAGCGCCGGCAAGACGCCCTGACTGAGGTTGAATAGTTGCTCGCGGCCCTCGCCCACAACTTTCTATTGTTGATGAAGCCCGACACCGCCAAGCCATCACGACGAGTCGCTACGAGCGTCTGCTCGCGGCATCAATGGCTGGGAACTCGTTCTCGCGATTGACGCGGCATCGAAGCCGGAACGGACCCAGACGCTCGCGGATGGGCCGATCCTTCATCGTGAACCCAGCGACCAGCCGCGTGTGCGCAGCGTCTCGTCGCTTAACGAAATGATCCGCTCTTCCAGGAGCTTCAGACGCCAGCCATCGGGATCGTGGCCTTGGACAGACCTGATAAATCAGTTGCAGACGGAGGGCGAATTGGCGGCCATTCGTCGCAACGTGACGCGAAGCCAACCGTATCCGTAGTTCTGGATTGCTGAATCGCAAGCTCAACAGTTCTCCTGCTCAATGCCAAGCAGCCTGCGCGCAAAGCCACGAAGAGAAGCAGCCCGCGGAGGCTGATTCGGGGATCCGCAGCTTCAAACGCATGCTCAATCGGTATCCTTCACCGGCAAACGAAGTGTGCTGGAAGCGTACTCGCGGATTGCCGCGCGGGTCTCAGCGAAATCAGACTGCGATCGAACCTGAGCGAGACCATCAACGATCTGCTGCGCTCGCTGGATGGCGACCAGAACACTGCCGCGTTTGCTGAACTGCCAGGACGTCAAATCGTAGTCGGCCACATTCCGCGCCGCGCGAAGCGAGTTCAGCCGCTCGGCCAACCCACGTTGGGGCGGGCTTCGCCGGGGTCAAACCTTGTGTTCGGTGTTCAGGCCGAGTGATGCTGCGGGGGCGGGCACGGGTTTTTTTCGGAACGTAGAGTTCGGCAAAAGCCCCCCGTCACCTTGCTTCGGCTACGCGTGGTGCACGCCGCCCTCGTTCCTTCCCACGGCGATGTATGATGAGGAACTGAAAGTGGTGAAAGCGGCCTTCGCCGAAATAGAGAAACTGGATGCGGCACGAGCGAGAAACGTGAGATGATCTTGAACTCGACCCGACCACGACCGTTGTTGGTGACCCTTTTGGCCCTCTGCCTCTCGACCTCGCTGGCCCGAGCGGAAGTGCGCGTAGCGAAGATCTTCTCGGATCACATGGTGCTGCAGCGCGATCGGCCGGCGCCGGTCTGGGGATGGACCGCGCCGGGTCAAGCGGTAACCGTCACCTTTGCGGGGCAGAGCAAGCGAGCCACGGCCGACTCCCAAGGCCGGTGGCGCGTCACGCTCGATCCCCTGCCGGCCAATGCGACCGGACGCGACCTGACGGTGGCGGCCGAGGGAGCGACGCCTCAGCGGGTAATCATCCAGGATGTGCTCGTCGGCGAGGTTTGGTTTACGGCGGGCCAGTCGAACATGATGATGGGACTCGCCGGCGCCACCGGCGGGACGGACGGTCTGAAACGGCTCGAAGCCTGTCCGCATCTGCGGGTCGCCAATATCCCGGGCCAGGAGTCGCAGACGCCGGAACCGCAACCCGATTTGAAGCAGCCGGTCTCCTGGACCAAGCACCCCATCAACGGCGGCTACTCCGCGGTCAGCGGCTTCTTCGCCGAAAAGCTCTATCGTCACCTGGGCGGCGAAGTGCCCGTCGGCATGATCACGGCGGTGGCGATCGTGCCCGCCGAAGCCTGGGTGGACGCGCCGTCCCTGACCGACTCGCCGGCGCTGAAGCACTTGCTCAAGAGCCCTCTGAACATGACGTCCAAGTGGTTCAACGGGATCATCGCGCCGCTCGGCCCGCTCGCGCTGCGCGGCGTGCTGTACTATCAGGGCGAATACAACGGCGGCCGGGGCGCCGAGTTTCAAGTTCTGTTTCCCGCGCTGATCCAAAGTTGGCGTACCTCCTTGGAGCAGCCGAACCTGCCGTTCCTGTTCGTCCAGCTTCCTGGATTCCTCGAACATCGTGCGGAGAAGGACCGACAACTGGACATGGACGCGGCCGCCCTGGCGGCGCTGCACCAGCCGACGCTCTCCGGCGTCTGGACCGATTTGCGGGAGGCCCAATTGAACGTCTGGCGCAGCGTGCCGCACACGGGCATGGCCGTGACGATCGACGTGGGCGAGCCGTACGACATCCATCCGAAGCAGAAGGAGCCGGTGGCGGAACGCCTGCTGCTGAGCGCTCGGCAGGTGGCCTACGGCGAGGACGTCGAGGGCAGCAGCCCCGTGCCCGCCTGCGTCGAAGTCGACGGCGATCGTTTCCGTGTGACCTTCGAACTCGTCGGCGGCGGTCTGGTAGCCAAGGGAGGAACGCTTGACGGCTTCGACATCGCGGGCCAGGATCTGGTGTTGCGCCCGGCCCAGGCACGCATCGAGGGCGGCCGTCAGGTCGTGGTCTGGCATCCGGAGGTGAAGCGGCCCACGTTGTTGCACTACGCCTGGGGCGGCTATCCACGCTGCTCGCTGTACAGCTCCAGTGGACTCCCGGCGACACCGTTCCGGCACCAAGTTCGCGACCGCATCCATGCGGCGGACCGGGCCCGCTTTGTTTTCCGGAACCGCAGTTTCGAGCAAAGTCCGCCGGACAAGCCCGAGACCGCCGCGGACTGGGTGCTGGCCAACGGCGCAGTTCGGACGCGCGAGCGGGCTAGTGACGGCGAGTGGTCGCTCAAACTTCCGGCCAAGGAAGCCGGCGCCTCGCAGAACGATATCGCCCGAGGCTTCGGTTGCGTCTGGAACTGCGATCCGCTGCTGCCGCTGGCAGTTCGGCCTGGCTGTGTGGCCGCCTACTCGGTCGACATGGCGGTCACCGGCGGCAAACCGCTGTCCGCCTACTTGCGTTTGTGCCAGAACGCCAACGCTTCCGGCTACCAGTTCTGGGGCGGTGTGATGTTGCCGTACACGGCGAGCGCCACGTTCGTGCGGCGCCAGATCGTCGCCGTTTTCGCGCCCGTGTTCGACCTGGGCAGTCCCGATACGGCCGGCGGGATTTTCTCCCATCAGAACAATGCCGAAGGTGCTATCTTCTTGGACAACTTTTCCGAAGTGCTACTTCTCCGGCCGCTGTTGACCGTCAGCGACACGGGGCCCATCACGCTGCCCCCGGCGAAGCCGGGGCAGCGCGTCGTCTCGGCGCCGCGCACCATCACCAACGGACAATGCCGTACAGGCCCACGCCAGCTTGACGACGCTCCCGCCGAATCCGTGGCTACGGTGCTGTACGGCTTAGCCGGTTGCCCGCGAACCGAACCGCACCACATGCAGCGGCTGACGGCGCCGTGCGACGACCGGGGCGCCGTGATCCTCGGCGAGCAGGCCGAGTTGTTCGAGCTCGTCAGCGAACATCCGGGTGCGACGCCGCAGACCCTGCGTTTCCTGGGCGCAGACAGCCAGAGCGGTCTGCGCGGCGGCCCGACTCCCGAGTCGGAATCGGTCGTGGTTCGGTTTCGGGGCACCGACCGTCCCGGCGAATATCGGGCGACCCTGCGAATCGTAACGCAGGCGATGAATGCCGGCGTGCTGAGTGCCGGCCAGCCCGACGAGCCGCCCATCAATCTCCATTACCTCGACATCCCGCTCAGCGTCCGCGTGAGCCCGTAGGCACCGTTCGAGAAGGACCGACCAGATTCGGGACCGTCCCGAGGGCTACTTGAAGCATGGCGGCCGTTTCCGTCCGACGCGGGTAGTGTTCACCTGCGAGCCGGAGGTTAGAATGGAGCATGGTAACTTCCCTTTTGTTCAGCCTTTCTGGCAATTGGGAAGCTTGCCGATGGGAGGCGTCGGAGATGAGAAGTCCCTTTCCGGGCATGGACCCGTATCTTGAGCGGCACTGGGGAGACATTCACACCAGTCTGATCGTTTACGCACGCAACCAGCTCAACGCTCAGCTCCCCGACGATTTGCAGGCTCGCGTCGAGGAGAGTGCGGGCGTGGAAATCGAGGACCGGCGTGCGCGCACGGTCTATGCGGACGTCCGCGTCGTCGAGCAACCCGACGAACCTTGGGCGGTTCGCGAGACCGCTGCGGTCGCAGGCGCAGCGGCGGTCGCAGTGGCCGAGCCGTACGTCGTAATGCTGGAGGACGAACCGCGTACCCAACGCCGTCTGGAAATCGTTGATACCACCGACGGCGGCCGAGTGGTGACGGCTATCGAAGTCCTCAGTCCGGCGAACAAAGTGGGACTTGACGGCCCCGTGGCGTATCGTCGCAAACAGCGCGAATACCTTGAAGCCCAAGTCAATCTGGTCGAAATCGAACTGGTCCGCGGGGGCGAGTGTGTGCTGGCGATCCCGGAAGACCGCATTCCTTTCGCTTGCCGCACACCCTACCGAATTTGTGTGCGCCGGGCCGCGACGCCCGAGCGCGCGGAAATCTACGCCGTCCCACTCCGCCTGCCGCTGCCGAACATCCGCATTCCGCTCCGCCCCTCCGACGAGGACGTGGTGTTGCGTCTTCAGCCGCTGATCGATGACTGCTACCGGGATGGCCGATATCAGCGGATCGATTATCGCGTCGAGCCCGTGCCGCGCTTCGGCGAAGAGGACGCGGCCTGGCTCGATCAACTGCTGCGCGAAAAAGGCCTGCGCTGAGCGCCGGCTTCCTCGCAGCGGGCGAAACGGGGGATGGATCGTATCGCCCCACACGCCGTGGCGGGCGGTTTGCGAGTGGATACTCGCTTCGCCGGCATTCGCGTGACGGCGCCGAATCTCCTACAATCTCGATTGGTCGGTAAACTCCCATGAAGAGAGACTCCGATGAATGATCGACCACTGGTAACGCGTCGCGGATTTGTCGCAGCGAGTGTTTCCGCGGTCGGCGCTGCGGGGACGGCTCGTGCAGCGGATCCTTCCAATGTGCGGCAGGCGACGAATCGTTCAGCCCGCGCTCTGGCGCAGGATTTCTCCATCGTCCACCAGCGCAGCGATCCGCGGACCTATGTCGAAGGATGCGGCCTGATCGTCCTGCCCGGCGGATCCATCCTGGCGGTCGTTCCCGTGGTGCCCCGCGGCGGCATTCCGAAAGAAGGTCCGACCGAAATCAACTATGTCCGCAGTGACGACGGCGGGAAGAGCTGGACGACGATCAGCCGGTTGCCGTTCTATTCCGCCGTGCCGTTTCTGCACGACGGCCGGCTTTTCACGTTCCTGTTTTCGATGGGCACACGGTTTCGCAGCGACAGCGTGTACCTCGCGGCAAGCGACGACGGCGGCGAGACGTGGACGGAGCCGGCACAAATCTTCACCGGCCACTTCTGGACGTGTCAGACGAGCATGGTTGTTCGCGGCCAGCGTTTGTACTGGGCCATTGACGATCTGCGGCAGCCGGATCACTCGCGCCACCGCTCACCTCGCGCGATCGTAGGCGACTTGTCAGCCGACCTGATGGATCCTGCAAGCTGGCGGATTTCGAACTTCGTTCCGTTTCCCGGCATGCCGAAGGAATTGCTGCGCAACGACGACGACCTGGAAGGACTGGGGATCTGGAACATGCCGGATCACTGGTTGGAAGCCAATGTTGTGGAAGTGGGCGGTCGGCTGCGGCTACTGGCTACGGTCAAGTCGCAATGGCAAACGCTCAGCAACCTCTGCGGCGTCTGCGACATTGAAGACGACGGCACGGAGCTGACGATGACGTTTCGCCAGTTCCATCCAATGACTGGCGGCCAACTGAAATTTGCCATCATCCGGGATGAACCGTCGCGTCTGTTCTGGGCGACGGCCAATTTCGTGGTCGACGGGCAGGAATCTCAGGACTGGTGGGACGAAGCCCGACGGAGTCGCCGTTTCAATGGAATGGGCGGCAACGATCGCCGTTTCCTGATGCTGCTTTACAGCGTCGATGCGTTGAACTGGTTCCAGGCCGGCTGCGTGGCGCAAGCGAAAATGCTGCGTCAATCGTTCATGTACGGTACGCCGGTTGTCGATGGCGACGACCTGTTGGTGATTTCCCGCACGAGCATCAACGCTTCCGACCAGCACGACGCCGACCACGCGACGTTTCACCGTATCCGCGATTTTCGCTCTTTGGCCTTGAACCTGTTTCCGGAAAGGTCAGCGATATGAAATCCTCTCCGATGACGGTTGCACTTGCCCTGGCCACTGGCATGTCCGCAAACGTCCTCTCCAACGACTCGGGCACACTGCACAACAAAGCGCAGTGGAAGCAGGCGACGGCCACGGCCGAGCAGGTGGCGGTGGGCCAGCACGGACTCGCGCTGCGGCAAACTCTTGAAGGACATTGGACCAGCAAATGGCTTGAAGCCCCGGAAGGCGACTGCTGGAAGTCGGTCGCCGCCGAAGCCGAGATCGATCTGTTCGCCAACAAGACGATTGAAGTCATCGTCGACGGATCGGCGAAACCGTTCGTCGATGCCGATGGTGTGGAGCACGACTGGTACGGTCGCTGCATGATCGCCATACTCGACGAGCGGCGCTGGGTCATGGCGATCCGTTCGGGCGTCGACCATATTCAGATTGGCAAGCGAGACGCCATCCACGTGCTCACCTCCAGCGACGAGGGCCGTACCTGGAGCAAATTGAATCACTGGTTCGATGGCACACCGATTGAAGGGTTGCCCTACGAAGACGGCTATACGCACAGCGAACCGGGGCTGTACCGCATGCCCAACGGCGATTTGGTCCTTCAGTTCTGGCGCACCTTCTCCACCTCGGGCACGAAGCAGCTCCGCAGCACCGACGACGGCAAGATCTGGCAGATCGATCACGAACGTCTCGAGGTGCAGGACGTGCCCGAGGTGCCGGGCAACCAGGCGCTCGGCACCGAAGATTGGTTCATCGACCCGGAGAACCCCGCGCACGTCTACATGGCCTTCCAGTACTTCGACTACCAAGGGCGGCTTGGAACCCACCTGTCGGGCACGTTCCTCGCCCGCTCGACCGACAACGGCAGGAGTTTCCGTTTCCTCAGTTGGATCGGCCCGCTTGGGGACACGCGAGATCGGGGCAGCAGGGCCACATTCGAACCGGCCGTCGAGTACGTAGGCAATCGCACGATCGTGGCCGTGCTCCGCGACGCCGAACCCGGCGCAAGCGGCGGCGGCTACACTTGGCAGACAGTCAGCACCGACATGGGTGCTTCGTTCGCACCGCTGGTCGACATTTCCGAGCAGGTCGACGGCGGAATCACGAACGGACTGTGGCAGCGGGTGCGTCTCTACAAGGAAAGTAACCCGATCTTCCAGTTCGGCAACAGGCTCGATTACGCCCGGGGTGAAGGACGCCTGTGGGGCTTCGGCCTGCACAGCAATGGCGGCGGGTACACGCGCAAGCCGGTGGTCTACTACTCCGACGACAACGGAAAGACATGGCACGGTCCCGAGTCGTTGCACGGGGCGATGTTTCCGGGCACCGACACAGGCTACGGCGACCTGAAACGTCGCACCGACGGCACGTTCGTGGCCGCCACTTACTTCGCCACGCCCGATTCTTCCGTGGCCGATACCGAACAATACACTTTCGGCGGCCAGCGAGTGCGGATGCTGGTCGAAGTGGACCGCGACGGTGATGAACTAGCCGACGGAGACTCCGGCTGGCGCGAAATCTACGGGGGCCGGAACGAGATCGGCTTGTCACAGCTGTCAGGCGCTCGCTGGCGTGTACAACTCGAACTCCGAGCCCCACAAGGCGAGTGTGTTCCGGCCGTGCGATGCCTGCAACTGAAGACTGAGTCCAAAGAAGGTGTGACGGTATTGGCGGCCAGCGCGAGACCGCCGAAGGTGCTTCTCGACTGGAAGATGCAGCCACCGGTCGAACGTGATGGCGAGCGGATCCTGCCCGTTGCCGGTCCCGCTGGCCGCGATGCCCGGTTGTTTGGCGAGGTGCGTTACGCGACCGACCCGCCGCGTTTCGAACTCAGCGGCCAGGCAGCATTGGTCGCGACTGAAGCGATCGAGCCGGACCGCCTGACGGTGGAGGCCCTGTTTCGCGCCGATCGAGTCGATGGAGCAGCTACCCGGAATGACGCAAGTGGTTTCATATCAATGGGTTACACTTTCGCAGAAAACCGCTGGGGTGCCGGTCGCCCCTGAGCGGCTCAAAGCGCCGTAGCTAAACCGAGTGTATCTCACGGTCCCGCTTCGATGGGACCCGAAACTACCCGGGGAATGCTTGCGAGCCGCTACGGAATACGGTAAGTTGCCTCGCGCTTTCATCGGAGCTTCACATGAATCGAAAAGAGACGTTGACTCGTCGCAGCTTCCTCGGCACCGCCGCCGGCGCCGCGACGGCCGGCATATCGGCACCGGCATCGAGTGCGGCCGAAGGCACTCGACCCGGGCAGGTCGCCGCCCGGTTGCGCGACGTACCCGTGATGGGCGCCTTTGACGTGGTCGTCTGCGGCGGCGGACCGGCAGGATGTGCCGCCGCGATTTCCGCAGCTCGCCACGGAGCAAAAACGCTGCTGATCGAGAAATACGGCTTTTTGGGCGGCGCGCCCGTGGCTCAGCTTGTGTCGGTAGTGTTGAGCACCAACGGCGTCGACTTTCAGGGCGTCTGGCACCAGTGGGCCGAGCGGCTGCTGGCTTGCCGTGCCATGGCGCCCGTCATCCGCACACCTTCGCACTTCTATCCGGGGTGCGCCTGGTTTCGGACATCGCTCGATTCCGAGGGAGTGAAGCGCGTGTGGGACGATCTGGTGGAAGAGTCCGGCGTCCAGACACTGCTGCTGGCCCATTTGTGCGGCGCATGTGTCGAGGACGGCATCGTGACCGGTGTGATTGTGCATACGCGCGCCGGCCTGAGAGTCGTGCAGGGACGGAGGATCGTCGATGCCACCGGCGACGCGGCCGTCTGTCACGAAGCGGGGGTGCCATGGGATCGCGGCGTGGTCGGCAAGTCGTGGCCGCAGCAGGTCTCGTTGAACCGTCGCCTGGGCGGCTTCCCGGCACCCGGCGACAAAGGCGGGCCGCCCTTGGCCGGAGGCGGCACCGTTGCCTACCGTCCGGAGTCGCTGGGGAGGATCGATCAAACGCAGATCGATCCGCTCGATCCGTTCGCAGTTTCGGCCGCCATGCGCACGGCGCGCCGCCGGATCGGAAAACAGACCGAAACGCTGCCCTCAGGCCGTTATCTGGTGGACACCGCTTGTGAATTGGGCGTGCGGACGTCGCGCATCGTGCAGGGCATCGCCCGGGTCACCGACGAGGATGCGTGGAATCTCCGCAAGCATCCGGACGGCATCGCCCGCAGCTCGTGGGAGATTGATATCCATCCCCCGGACGATGATCCCGTTCCGCAGCGCTGGTATCACAGCAAGAGCGAAACGTACGCGGCCTTTGCCCGTCGCCTTGCCCAGGGAGACTGGTTCGACATCCCCTACGGCTGTCTCGTGGCGGCGGGGGTGGACAACCTGTTGGTAGCCGGACGCTGCATCTCGGCGGGCTACATGGCCCAGGGCTCGCTGCGCATCCAGCAGACCTGCATGGCGACGGGCCAAGCCGCTGGCGTCGCGGCAGCGCTGAGTGTGCGCGATAACATTACGCCTTGTGAACTGGATCCGCAGATCGTAGTTGCCGCATTGGCCAAAGACCGCGACGTGCCACCGGCGTTTTCGATATAACCAAGATCTCACGAACAGCAATCCAATTACCTAAACAACCACCCCGGGAGCACCGCATGTACGCACACCATCGCCCGTTTTTTCACATAATGATCGCGGCCGCGCTGATAGGGTTGTCAGGCTTTGTTGGGACTCACGGCGCGGAGAGCCATCCCAGACTCCTTGCCCGGGTGGAGATCGCCGGCATGTCTTGGCCGCCGGACGCGTTGCCGGAGGGCCTAACGCTCAACCGCGAGTTAGGCGTCATCGTCCCAGGCGAGTTCGTCAAGGTCCAAGCGGTCGGGCCGTACTATGCGTATGGCACCATCTTCGGGCCGCGCGCGGTCAAGGCGCCCAACGGCGACTATCTCGTGTTTGGCGTTCATGGCGGCTATTACCAGATGTCGGACAAGCCCAACAACGCGCCGATCATCTGGCGGTCGACCGACCAGGGACGGACCTGGAACGAGGGGGTGCGGCCGTGGGTGTTAGATGCGGCGGAGCACTGCCTGGTGCCGGTGGTCGATCCGTCGCAACCCGGGCGCATCTATGTCTTTGGCAACGCCTCGCGGGGCCGGACGCATTCCACGGGGATGGTGCTCCGGCACACCGACGATAACGGGCACACGTGGTCGGCGCCCACGCCCATCGTTCCGGAAAACGATCCCACTTTCCCCGGCGCGCCGATCCACATGCGCGGGGCGGTAATGCCGGACGACACCTGGTTGTGGGGCGCGTATTACCGAGACCGAGGCGACAATGACTCGCAGTACCTGTTGCGCAGCACCAATCGCGGCGCCGCGTGGACCATCGCACCGAAACCGCACCCGCACGGCTGGACCCATCCGAAGTGGAACAAGTTCATGGAAGGCATCGTCGTTCCAATCGGCGGGGCGCAAGCGATTCTCTATCTCCGCGCGCCGGGCGGCCGGATGTACGAGAAACGCACGACCGACAGCGGACTCTCCTGGAGTGAGACGCAGGAAACCCCGGGCCTCGTCCATCCCGATGCGCCGCCCATGGTCTTTCCGCTGGCTGGCGGCAAGCGGCTGATGGCGTTCATTCACAACCGTTACACGGCCGAGCATCCTCATCATTACCATCCCGACCGCGGCACGCTCTGGTTTGCCGTCTCCGACGATGCCGGCCGCACCTGGAGTGAACCCCAGTTCCTCATCGTTCAAGCCAAGCACACCGACAAGCCGACCTCGTGCGATCCCGACGTGAGTTACGTCGATCTGCTGGTGGACGGGACGGCCCTGCATCTGTTCGTCGGCGACGGCCAGCGGCGGGCGCTGCACTTGGCATTTTCGGCGCAAGCCCTCGCTGGATTTCCTGACTGTCAATCGTTCAAAACCAAGAACGCCCCTGCAAAGGAACGAAACCCATAAAGCCCACCCTCACACTCCTCACCACCTTGCTGCTCGCGCCGCTGGCAGCGCAGGCACACAAATCACGACCTATACGGCATCCAATCAGAAAGGAACCTATGAACCGGCAAGAATTGTCGTCGCTATGGAACCTTCATCAAGCGACCTCGACGATTATCGTGGCCTTGCTGCTGGGGATCTGCGGAACGACCAGCGCCCCTGTGTTGGCGGTCGAACTGCCTGCGGAGGCGGTGATGGCGGCTCTGAACGATGACCAACTGTTCACTCCGGTCATCCATCGCGAGTCCGCCGTGACGGTCTACATGCTCACCCACCGGGTTGCGCCGCTGCAGAAGGGGTTCTATTTCGTCAACGACTCGATGAGCGCTGATGGTCGATACCTGTGGTTCTGCTGCGCCTGGCCGCCGTCACTGGTCAAGACGCTGGCGGTGATCGATTTCGAGGCGCGGGAGGTGCGACATTTCCCGGAAACCCAGTTCTCGGCGGAATCGCCGTTTGTCGACGTTCAGACCGGCGAGGTCTACTGGTGCGTGGGCAACGGCGTCTGGCGGCGGGGTCCCAATCCAAAGGATGAAGCGAGTCTGGTGAACGAACTGCCCGCCGAACTGGTCGGTGGCCGCAAGGTCGATCGCCTGGCCACGCATCTGACTCGATCGGCGGACGGCAAGGAGTTCTTCATCGATGCGAGCGTCGGGCTTCAACACATCTTCGGCAGCCTGCCTGTCGACGGAGGCGATTTCAAGCTGTGGTGGCGGTTTGACCGCAACTATAACCATGCGCAGTTCAGTCCCACGGATCCGGACGAGGTGCTGTTTGCGGAGGAGAACCACTCGGATCCGATCACGGGCCTGCGTTTCCCGATCATCAACCGCATGTGGCTCATCCGCCGCGGCCATGCCCCACGCCCCGTTTTCACCCAGCACCAAGTCGTCACTCATGAATGGTGGGACGCCGATGGCAAGCACCTGTGGTGTGTCCGGGGCAACGAGACCTGGCGGGTCCGAGCCGCGGACGGCGAAGTCGAGAAGATCCCCTTTCCGTGTCATTGTTGGCACTCGCACAGCACCCGCGACGGACGTTTGATCGTCGGCGACTCGAACCACCGCTTTTACCGCGGCTGTGCGTCGACCGTGCATTTCCTGGACCGCGACACGGGCAAGGTGATCACGCTGGTCGAGAACCCGGAACGTCACGACTATGCCGGCCGCAACTATCACATCGATCCGCACCCGCGGTTCGTCGGCAACGAGCGGTGTGTGATTTTCACCACCACGGTTCGCGGCCAAGTCGATCTGGCCATCGTGCCGACGGCCAGGTTGGTGAAGGAGACTCAGCCGCAAAACAGCCCGCCAAACTGAATCAACCATCGGTGCAAGAAATTCCAACCATGAAACCCATCCTCATACAGCTGAACCAATCAGGAAACCCATCCATGAAACACACCTTCACACTCCTGGCCGCCTTGCTGTTGGCGTCTCCTGCACCGCTTTCCGCGCAAGAATCTGCGGGCAGGCCGAGTGGTATCCCCACGTTCTCCGGGCCGACACCGGACACCTTGCGCTCGATCACCATCCCGACCGTGGACATCTCCGGAGAGACCACACGGCATGTCATCGTCGCCCGTGGGACGGACAAGGACTACCAGGGGCACTGCGATACCGTGCTGATGGCGGATGGCAAAACCATGTTCGCCGCCTGGTGCATGAATCATGCGGGGCACCTCGGCCCGCTCGCCCGCAGCGATGACGGCGGCCTCACCTGGAGCGCACCGTTGAGCGTGCCTTCCAGTTGGCACGAGGTGAAAAGGACCACTCCGGTCCTCCATCGTCTCACGGATCCGCGCGGCGTCGAACGCCTCTTCGTCTTCGGCGGCTGCGATTTTCCCGGCAATCTCCGGAGAGCCTTTTCCGAAGACGGTGGCAAGACTTGGTCCCCCATGGCAGAACTCGGCCTCGTGGGGGAGGTTGCCCCCAAGAGCATCCTGCCCTTCGATGGCGGCAAGAGACTCGTCATGTGGTCCGACCGCCGCGATCCGAACAATGCCAAGGATCCGCACCCCGTGGTGTGGCAGAGCGAGTCGCTTGATGGCGGCCTTACCTGGAGCAAGGAGCGCGTGATTCTGGTCGTGCCCGGACAATGGGCGCAGCCCAGTGTGACCCGTTCAGCCGACGGACGGCGGCTCCTGATGCTCATGCGCGAGAACACGCGAAAGCACCAGTCGCTGTATTCCGTGAGCGAGGACGACGCACGCACTTGGGGCGAGCCAAAGGAACTTCCGGCCGCCCTCACCGGCGACCGTCATGTCATCAAGCGCGCGCCCGATGGGCGCCTCGTCGTGGCCTTTCGCGATATGTCCAGGACGAGCAGCACTTACGGTCACTACGTGGCGTGGGTCGGCACCTTTGAGGACATCGAGAACCGGCGCGGGGGCCAGTACCGCATCAAGCTTCTGCATAACGCCAACCGCACCCCCGCCGATGCGCCCGGCACCGGCAACACGGACTGCGGCTACTCCGACCTCGAACTCCTCGGCGATGGCACCGTCATTGCCACCACATACATCAAGTATGCCGCCGGACCTGAGAAGAACAGCGTCGTCAGCACACGCTTCAAGCTCAGTGAGACGGACGCCCTGGCAAAGCAAACCAAGACCTCCGCTCTCGCGCTCAGCCTCCTGCCCGCCGACTGGGATCCCGCGCTGGCGGGCGATGTGGTGATGCTGCGCCTTATCAAGGTCACTGCGCCGCAGGCAAAGGGCGCGCACGATGCGGAGTTCGTGTGTGTCGGCGAGCGTGCGTACATCGTCGAGCATGACAACGACGTGGCGCCGGGTCACGGCGCGGGCGCGGCGATGTATTGCGTGCTGACGGTGGTGAACCTGAAAACGCTGCGCGTGGAAAAGACGCATCTGCTGGCCAAGGCAGGCCAGGCGTTCGCCAACGTCACCCTGCCGGATGCGCAGGTCTTCGTGCCGCGCATCATCCGCAAGGACGAGCACACTCTGCGGGCCTACTTCTGCAGCCAGCCGGCGAAGGAGCAGGCGGTGACGTGGTGTCGTGACTTCGATCTTCGCACGGAGACCTTCGAGGGCAGCATCCACAAGGCAAAGCTCAAGACGGCCGCCGGAGTGTTCGACATGGAGCCGCGACATTTCCACGCCGACGCCGCGGCCCAGGGCTTCACGAAGCCCTCCGTCAACCACGGCCTCTACCTTTTCGATTCGTTCAAGGAGTTCGACGGCCGGCGCTACGTGGCGCTCAACAACTTTCCCGGCAAACAGAACGCGCTCGCCGTGCTGCACGATGACTTCATCACCTTTGAAGTCATCGGCCATTACAACGAGCCGCAGTCGCAGCAGCTCAGCGAGTCGGCCGTGAACCGCCTGCCGGACGGCACCTGGATGGCGATCTGCCGCAACGACGCTGGCAACTACCACTTCACCACCAGCAAGGAGGGCAAAACGTGGACCATCGGCGAGCCGAAGCCCTTTGTGCCGAACGGCCTGAACTCGAAGCCCACCTTCGACCAGTTCGGCGGCGTCTATTACCTCGGCTGGCAGGAGAACACACGCGTTTACGATTGCAACCGCAGTGTGTTCAACGTGGACATCTCCCGCGACGGCGTGAGCTGGGTGCGCAAATACCGCTTCGAGTCCCCGCATTCGTTTCAGTATCCCACCTTCCACGAGCACGAGGGCGTGATCTGGCTCAGCGTCACGCAAAGCGACCACAAGGGCTCCTCGGACCGTATCATGTTCGGCAAACTGGAAACCGTGGGCGAGTGCGAGCCGCAACAAGGCCGGAAACGCATCGCCTGGCCTGCACCGCCGCCGGCCGGGCCCGCGGTCATGAAACGCGGCGTGAACCACGACGGCCCAAACGCGGCGGCATCACTCAAAGAACCCAAATAGCTACCACCACCGGAATGAGATCATGAAACGCACGCTCACCCTCACAACCGCTCTGCTGCTCGCGCCGCTGGCAACGCTGCCCGCCGCCGAGGCGCCGAAGCAGAAGCCCAACGTCGTCCTTTTCCTCGTCGATGACATGGGCTGGATGGACTGCGGTGCCTACGGCTCGCAGTATTACAAAACCCCGCACATGGACGCCTTCGCCAAGCAGGCCATGCGCTTCACCGACGCCTACTCCATGCCCCTGTGTTCGCCCACGCGGGCTTCGATCCTCAGCGGGCAAAACACCTCCCGGCACGGTGTCACCTCCGCCGTCGGCCATACCCAGCCCGTGAAGGCCTGCTTGCAGGAACAGGCGGCCCCCCACTCGCCCTTGCTCATGCCCGAGAGCGGTAGTTACCTCGATCCAGCGCAATACACCCTGGCCGAGGCCCTGCGCGACGCCGGCTACAAGACCGCCCACATCGGGAAATGGCACCTCGGCCTCACCGCGCCGCACTGGCCGGAGGCCCAGGGGTTTGATGTCACTTTCCACTGCCATCCCGATCCGGGGCCTCCCGGCGGATATTTTTCGCCTTACGGCGTCTTGCCCCCCGGCAGCCCGAAGCCCCAGGACAAGCGCGTCAAATACGTGGTCGGCAACATTTCCGACGGGCCGGAGGGCGAATACATCGTGGACCGACAGGCGGCGGAGGCGGAGAAATTCATCGAGGCCAGCAAGGACCGCCCCTTTTTCCTCAACCTCTGGTGCTACGGCGTGCACGGTCCCTGGGGGCACAAGGAAGCCTACACCGCGGAATTCGCCACGACCACCGATCTCCGCGGCGTGCAGGGCAACCCCATCATGGCCTCCATGCTCCGCAGCGTGGACGAATGCTTCGGGCGCATCCTGGCCAAGCTCGACGCCCTCGGCCTGGCGGAGAACACCATCGTCATCTTCACCTCCGACAATGGCGGCAACAACCACAGCAACAGCGGCGAGGATAGCAAGATCAAGAAACGCAAGGCCGACGACCCGACGCTGCTGGACTGGCGCAAGTGGGCGGGGGACAAACCGCCCACCAACAACGCTCCGCTGCGCGACGGCAAGGGCAGGATGTATGAGGGTGGAACCCGCGTGCCGCTGATGGTGCGCTGGCCGGGCAAAATCGCCCCCGCCACCACCAGCGATGCCATCGTGGGCTGCTACGACATCTATCCCACCATCCTGGATCTGGCCGGCCTCCCGTTGCCGCAACAGCAGAAAATCGACGGCGTTTCCTACGCGCCCGTGCTGCGGGGCACCGGGACCTTGCAGCGCGACGCCTATTTCATCTGGTTCCCGCACCTGGTTCCGGGCGTCAGCGTCCGCCAGGGTGATTGGAAGTTGATCCGCCGGTTCACGGAGCGGCCCGGGGATTACGAGGGGGTACATGAACTGTTCAATCTCAAGGAGGATCTGGGCGAAACCAAGAACCTCGCCGCGCAAATGCCGGAAAAGGTGAAAGAACTCGACACGTTGATCGACGCCTTCGTCCGAGACACCGGCGCACTCTACCCTAAACCGAATCCCGCCTTCAAACCGCGGGCCGCGAAGCCGCGACCGGCCGGTGCCAAGGCCGCCGCTGATCCGTTTGCCGGCCTCGTTCCCAAATTCTGCAAGCTCTCGATCACCAACGGGGCTGCTCGCGTCGAAGCCGATGGCCGCACGCCGTTCCTCGGCACCGCGCAAGTCAAAGCCGCCGGGCCGTTCACATTGAAATTGCGCGCCCGCAGCACCACGGGCGGTCCTGGCAAAGTGCAATGGACCACCAAAGACCAAACCGAATTTCCCAAAACCGGCCAGACCGTGGAGTTCACTCTCCCCGCGGGGGACGATTGGCAGGACGTAACAGTGGACATTCCGTTGACCGGCGAGTCGCGCATCATCCGTCTCTACCTCCCGGCTGACAAATCACCGGTCGAGATTGCTTCCATCCAATACACCGGCAAGACCGGCACGTTCAAAGTCTGGAATTTCACCTTCGTAAAGCCATGAAACACACAATCACACTCCTCACCGCCCTGCTATTCGCGCCGCTGGCTGTCTCGCAGGCAGCGGAAACCAAGGGCCCCAATATCCTTATCGTCATCAATGACGACCAGAGCTGGCTGGAGTGCAGCGCGTATGGAAACAGCTCCGTGCAAACGCCGGCCTTTGACCGGGTGGCGAAGGCGGGCGCGCTGTTCACGCGCGGTTACTGCTCGGCGCCCTCGTGCGCACCGGCGCGCGCGGCGCTGCTCACGGGACGGAACTTCTGGGAACTGGAACAAGGCGCCTTCATCCAGGCCTGGTTGCCGGCGAGGTTCGCCACCCTGCCTGAACGACTGGAAGCGGCCGGATACCATGGCGGCTATACCGGCAAGGGCTGGGGGCCCGGCGTGAAGGAGCCTACCGGCAAACGCGCTGATCCGGCGGGCAAGGCCTGGAACAGCGTTCGCATCAAGTCGCCGTCCGAGGGGATCAGCAATGTGGACTACACGGCGAACTTCACACAGTTCCTCGATGCCAAACCGCAAAACAAGCCGTTCTACTTCTGGGCCGGCCTCTTCGAGCCACATCATCCGCACGCTCCTGACGGCCACCTGAAGATCGGCGTGGGTCTCGAGGCGGTGAAGATTCCCGGCTTCCTCCCGGACACGCCCGGCGTCCGCCGCGCTCGCGGGGACTACCTCCACGAGGTGCAGCACGCCGACCGCACGCTCGGCACACTGCTCAAGCTGCTCGAAGAACGCGGCGAGCTTCACAACACGCTGGTCATTGTCACGGCGGACAACGGCTCCCCCATCCCGCGTGCGAAGGCGAATGTGTATGACTGGGGCGTGCATGTGCCGCTGGCAATGATGTGGCCCGCGCGAGCGCTCGCCGGTCGCACGGTCAGCGATTTCGTAGGCTTCCCCGATCTCGCCCCTACGATCCTTGAGGCTGCCGGGCTGCCGGTGCCGCCGGACATGAGCGGACGGAGCGTGTTGAAGACGTTGCTCTCCACGTCCTCGGACCGCGTGGACCCGGCGCGCGATTTCACGGTCAACGGCGTCGAATGGCACGGCAACCTGCCGCCGATCGACATCGCCGCACGCATGATTCGCGACGACCGCTTCCAATACATCGTCAACTACAGCAGCACGCCACGGGGTGCGACGAACGAACGCGCACGCCAGCCGGAAGACCGCTACGCCGCCAACGCGGAGAAGCTCGACGTGCTCCCGTTGCTCGCCGCGCATCCCGAACGGCCCGAACTCCAGCCGTTCATCCAGCTCATCATGGCCCCTCGCCCCCGTGAGGAACTCTACGACTGCGTCGCCGATCCCGACCAGCTCCAAAACCTCGCCGACCGGCCTGAGTTCGCCGAGGTCAAGGCAAAACTCCGTGCCCGCTTGGAAACCTACCAGCGTCAAACGCGCGACCCGCGCATCACCGGCGACATGGCGATTTATGAGCAGACTTTGAAATTCGTGCAGGTGCGCAAAGCCGCGGGTTACGCCGACACCGACGCGCACAAGCCCAAGGCCCCCAAGAAAGGACCGGAGCCCAAATGAGATCGCCCCTCACACTCCTCACCGCCCTGCTGCTGACGCCTCTGAGCGTGCTGCACGCCGACGAAGTGCCGGACACGGTGGCGCGGCCGAAACCCTCCTTCGGGTTGGCCGCGTCTGGGACGAAGGCGCAACAGGAGCAGCCCGCTGTGCAGACGCCGGCCAGCCGAGCGACGTCATCCGCCGATCCCGACCAACGGCCCAATATCATCCTGATCATATCGGACGACCTCGGCTACGGGGATGTCGGCTGCTACGGCTCCACCAAAATCAGGACGCCGCGTATGGACGGGCTGGCGGCCGACGGCGTGCGGTTCACCGACGCGCACTCGACCGCCGCCGTGTGCAATCCTTCCCGCTATGCGATCCTCGCCGGCACCTACCTGGTCCACGCGAAACGCACGAACGATTACTCGCTGTATTTCCATGACGGGCAGATCACGTTGCCGTCGCTGCTGCAATCCGCCGGCTACTGCACCGCCGCGCTAGGCAAGTGGCACAACGGCTTCGGCCGCAACGGCGATCTGGACTACAACGCCGAGCTGAAGCCGGGGCCGCTGGAGATTGGCTTTGACTCCTTCTTCGGCACGCCGCGGACGCACAACGAACCGCCCTGGGTTTTCGTGGAGAACCATCGGGTGGCGGGCTGGGACCGCGCCGACCCGATCCGGATCATCCCCCACGACGAGGTACTCCGGCGGGGCATCAAAGATTACGGCTGGGGTATCAGCGAGGGTGCGGCCAACGCGCATGCTGCGCGGACCTTCGCGTCCACGACCCGGACAGCGACTCGGCCTCCCAGGAGCCCCGGGAGTTGACCTTCGTGGACGAAGCCTCCTTCTGGTCCACCTGCTGAGTCCTTTTTCCCGACGTCGATCGGCCCGTGGACGATGCGCGCGGAGCTGGGAATTTACCTCCTGATTTGCCGCCGAAACGTCGTCAAGCTCCCCCAACCTGCTCCCAAGAGCCCACAAACGATCAAGGGGGGATGGCGGGTTCAGGGCGGCGGCCGCCGCCCTGAACCCGTCATCCCCCCTTGACTCACCACGTTTCCCTGCTTAGCCTCGGTCCTGTGGGAGGAAAGCAATTTCCTATCAATCAGCAGGATCTCACCGCCAAGAACCTGGTGCGTTATCCGTCGTCGTCCTGCCGTCGGTGATGACGCTGGCGGACGCGGACATCAGCGAACTCCGTCGCTACGTGGAAGGCGGCGGCCGCGTCGTCGCCACTGGCGAGACCGGCACACGTTACGGCCCGGAGCGTTACCTCGCATCGCGCGAACCAGGCTTCTCGCTGCCCGGCGCGCGGATCGTCGCCGACAAGCCGGGCGTGACTTATTGGCGAAACGAACGCGATGCAACGGCCGCGCGGCGCATGGCGGAATTGCTCGATTGGGCTGGCTGGACACCGCGTTTGGAAACCGACGCGCCCGCCACGGTCGGCGTCAACTTGAACGTGCGCAGCGATTTGTCCGGTCCCCTGCTGACGCTCGACCTGAACAACGCTGATCTGGACGTGGCGACCGACACGCTGCGCTCCGCGCCCGCCATCACGACCACGATTCGCCTGCCCGACGAATGGCGCCGCCGCGAACTGCAGGCGAGTTACGTAACGCCGGAGATGCAGGACGGCGCCCCGCCGGTTCCGCTCGCCGCTGACGCCGCCACCGTTGACCACGAACGCGGAACGGTACGGCTGCGCACGCCAGCGTTCGAGACCTGCCTGATCGTCTTCCTCCGCAGCCCCGCTGGGCAGGGCGGAGAAGCGATCCGGTAGCTGTGCCGATTCCGGCCCGGCGCTGAACGCGGGCAGTGCACTCAGCCGTTTGGCGCGGTACAATATCGACGCGAGGCAGGCGTGCAGATAGCCGCAGAGAGCACGAGAAGGCACAAGAAACGGCTTTCCTTTTTTGGTGCTTCGTGTTTCTTGTGGCCAACACAATTGCCGACTTTCGCCCCCGCCGACCTCGCGTCGGTGGAGCGCTGATTGTGCACTACGACGAGCCCAAAGAACT
>Ga0351889_10100_pt1 | contig 33371 bp, 28 predicted proteins | sample TotcelFGM3001M14_FD_206767 | JGI IMG/M metagenome (GOLD analysis project Ga0351889, IMG submission 206767) | Enriched cells from coal bed in the Powder River Basin, Montana, United States - Total cells FGM rep3 HSBNCT.FGM.300.1.M14 ...
ACGCCTCTTTGGACGCGTCCCCCGCACGCTCCGACGGCGATGCTGATCTGGCAGTTCCTACGGCAGAATCGGACCGTCTTGCTGGGAATCGTCGCGATGCTGTTGTCCGCGCTGGTGCTGCTGGGCGCGTCACCGCTTAACAGCGGCGGGCCCGCGTTGGCCATGTTCTTGATGCTGCTGGCGACCTCCTGGTTGGGCGTCCTCGCTTTTCACGGCGATGGTTTGCACGAGCGAATCCGCTTTCTGGCCGAGCGCGGCGTCTCGCCGGCGCAGACGTGGGTCACGCGCCATGCGGTCCCGCTCAGCCTGTTGGCCGTGGCCATGTTCGCCGGTGCTTTCGTTCTGCCGAGTCCCTTTCCTTCAAGAGCGTTGTTGGATGCACGCACTTCCTCGCCGCTTATCTTGTCCATGTTCTGTCTGGTTCTGTCGATTTATGCGATCTCACAGGCAGTCGGGCAAATTTTTCGCAGCGCGACGATCGCGGCGCTCACCGCACCCGTCGCGGCGTGGATGCTCGTCGGGTACGGCGTGCTGCTGGTCACTTGGCTGGGCGCACCGTTCTGGCTGATCGGGATCTTCGCCCTGATTCCTTGGCTGGCGACCTTCGTACTGATGCGGCGTTGGATGGACGGACGTTTGGGGCTGAGCTATTGGGTTGCGCACGGCGGCTTTCTGGCGATGGGAAGCGTACTGCCCCTGGTTCCCTTGGGACTGGTCATGATCTCGCAACCGACCATGCCGGCCGAGGTACGGCGACAGTTGATGGACGAGGCGCGGCGGTACGGAACGGGCTGGCCCGAACCGCGGGAACTGGTGTTGAAATTTCGTGAGCCGGAACCAGCCGAGTTCGGCGCGATGGGAGCCGGCGCCGGAATGGGGGGCGGGATGATTCCTGATTCCGGGCCGGCCGATTTGCCGCCGCCTCTGAGTCGCCAACTCGAAGGACGGATCGTCCGCGAACAGCTCGAACATGATCTGTCCCGCGATCCCGGTCCGGTCAGCTTCACGCCTCGGGTGATGGCCTATCTGCTGGGCGAAGCGAGTTTGGCGCGAATGGCGCTCGAGCAAGACGGGGCTGGCGCATCGCAGCAGGAACGCTATCGCCGGACGTTGGCGTTGATCGAAACGATGGTCCGGCGGATGCGGCTGAGTTGGCGGATGATCGAACAGGACGGAGCCGATCTGATCGAGATTTGGCTGGTACACGAGCTGGCGCGGCCTCAGGCCAAAACATGGTTGGATTCGGAAGTCTATGGCCGTTTGGTTCGCGCACTGAGCGACGAGGCCGGACGCCACGCCGCGCGGCGACGAGCCGTCGTGATGAGTTGGGCCGCGTACCGGGCCCAATTCCGCAGCGACGCTCCAGAGACCATGCTGGGCGGATATTCCAGGCAAGGAAGCTCGTTCCTGGTCTTGATCAATCCCTACACTCGGCGCCGGGCCGCGGATTATCTCACCTGGCAGATGCTCCAGTGGCTGGAGGAAGGCAAGCAGTCCGAGAGCGTAGAGCGGCGCCGGGAATTGGCGAGATACTGGGGCCTGCCGGAACTGTACTACGGCCTAGGGCCGGGCGCCGAATTCCTGCGGGCCGACGATCCGGCCAATTTCGGGATGCCCGTCGAAGGCTTCTTCCGTCGAGCCCCCGGCAGTCAGTGGCATGCTGGTTGGGAATATCGGGCTCGGGAACTAACGGACGGTCTGGAACACTAAACGACATCTTCGTTTAACCGCGACCCAACGGGGAGCGCGGATGCTCGCAACGACGTCCATCGCGCTCCCCGTTGGGTCGCGGTTAAACGATCACTTTAACAACACACCAAACAAAAAGCTCTCAGAGGACCACGTCGATGAACGATCTCCCCCCGCCTCAAGGAAAACGCCCGTTCGTCCGCAGGCGATGGCTCTTGTTGCTGGTATTGCTCCCGCTGGCGCTGGGCGCGATCGCCATCGCGGTACTCGGTTTCACCGAATACCGCAGTGCGCGCGCGGTGACCGCGGAAATCGCCCGCCTGCAGGCAGCCGGCGAACCTGTCGATAACGAGTCGCTGGCCCGTTGGTTCCAGGCCAACACCTCGCAGGCCGGAACCGCCGCGTGGCGCGAGATTCTCGTGGCGGTCGAACACGTTTCGTCCGGTGAAGCGGTCAACTCGTTTCCCTTCATCGGAACGGGCGAGTTGCCGAAGGACCTGGTTCCCGGCGGTGATTGGCCGGATGAGCCGCGGATCGCCGAGTTTTTGCAGGAGGTCCGGCCGCTGATCGCCCAGATCGAGCGGGCCGGTCAGTATCCCACCCCGGTCTGGCAACCGATCGTTTTCGATTCCTTCGCCACGTTGTTGCCGGAGTTGCAGGCGTCGCGTGCGATCGTGCGGCTGTTGCGACTGGAGGTCGAACATGCGCTCTATCATCGCGACACCGAGCGAGCCTTGCGCGGCTTGGCCGCCATGGAAAACCGAGCGGCGGCTTTCGCGTGGGATTTCTGCATGGTACCTGATCTGTTTGGAATCGCTCTGCGCACCGTCCATCGCGACGCGATCCGCCAGTCGCTGGCTGAAACCGCCTGGGAGCCTTCCCAGTTGGACCAGTTGCTCGCTCAAGTGGCCGCCCCACGCGACGTGACGACCCGTTGGCAACGGATCATTGCCGGCGAGCGCGCCATGACATTGGCCCTGCTTCGCGGAAACCGCGAGGATCGGGACGCGATGCTGCAGCAAGAACGGGCGGGCTTTTCTTCCGCTTTGTTGCTCATTCCCAGCGGCACCCAGCGGTACTTGGATCGCATGGCGGCGATCCAGCAGATCGGAGCGGACGGCGTGCTGGGAATGACCGCTCGGGCGCGGGCGCTCGAGAAAGAAATCGAGCCGAAAAAAGGATCGATCAGTGATATTCTCACCTCGCTCCTGATGCCCGCGGTGGCCGCCGCGGCGCAAGCGTACGAACGCGAGGAACTCGATCGCCGCCTCACGCGGACCGCACTGGGAATCACGGCCAACAGACCGACCAGCGACGAGCGAAACGTCCAAGCGGTCGCAAAACCGGCCAGTAGAAAGAAGACGCTTTGCAGGGGAAAAAGGAACTCCCAACCCGGGTCGAACTGTCCCGCGTGGGACCGCATCGCAACGTGCCAAGGATGACGCGGCAGAACGAAGAGGGCCAGCAGCAGCAAGGTCAATGCCCAAACCGCGACGAGCGCGACAAACCCCACGGCCAGCTTGACTCGCAGCACGTCACCGGCCGCGACCGGCAATGAACGCAGCCAATCCAGGGTGCGGCGTTCCTTTTCCTGCCCCACCAGCAGCGAACCGACGCCCAGCGCAAACAGGCTCGGCATCCCCGCGAACAACAGGAGGTGTGGCGTGAAGGTCTTGTTGTGCTGGAGCGCGAACAGCAACTGAAAACCGATCCCCAGGACCACGTCGATGAACGATCTCCCCCCGCCTCAAGGAAAACGCCCGTTCGTCCGCAGGCGATGGCTCTTGTTGCTGGTATTGCTCCCGCTGGCGCTGGGCGCGATCGCCATCGCGGTACTCGGTTTCACCGAATACCGCAGTGCGCGCGCGGTGACCGCGGAAATCGCCCGCCTGCAGGCAGCCGGCGAACCTGTCGATAACGAGTCGCTGGCCCGTTGGTTCCAGGCCAACACCTCGCAGGCCGGAACCGCCGCGTGGCGCGAGATTCTCGTGGCGGTCGAACACGTTTCGTCCGGTGAAGCGGTCAACTCGTTTCCCTTCATCGGAACGGGCGAGTTGCCGAAGGACCTGGTTCCCGGCGGTGATTGGCCGGATGAGCCGCGGATCGCCGAGTTTTTGCAGGAGGTCCGGCCGCTGATCGCCCAGATCGAGCGGGCCGGTCAGTATCCCACCCCGGTCTGGCAACCGATCGTTTTCGATTCCTTCGCCACGTTGTTGCCGGAGTTGCAGGCGTCGCGTGCGATCGTGCGGCTGTTGCGACTGGAGGTCGAACATGCGCTCTATCATCGCGACACCGAGCGAGCCTTGCGCGGCTTGGCCGCCATGGAAAACCGAGCGGCGGCTTTCGCGTGGGATTTCTGCATGGTACCTGATCTGTTTGGAATCGCTCTGCGCACCGTCCATCGCGACGCGATCCGCCAGTCGCTGGCTGAAACCGCCTGGGAGCCTTCCCAGTTGGACCAGTTGCTCGCTCAAGTGGCCGCCCCACGCGACGTGACGACCCGTTGGCAACGGATCATTGCCGGCGAGCGCGCCATGACATTGGCCCTGCTTCGCGGAAACCGCGAGGATCGGGACGCGATGCTGCAGCAAGAACGGGCGGGCTTTTCTTCCGCTTTGTTGCTCATTCCCAGCGGCACCCAGCGGTACTTGGATCGCATGGCGGCGATCCAGCAGATCGGAGCGGACGGCGTGCTGGGAATGACCGCTCGGGCGCGGGCGCTCGAGAAAGAAATCGAGCCGAAAAAAGGATCGATCAGTGATATTCTCACCTCGCTCCTGATGCCCGCGGTGGCCGCCGCGGCGCAAGCGTACGAACGCGAGGAACTCGATCGCCGCCTCACGCGGACCGCACTGGGAATCAAGCGCTACCGTCAATCCGAAGGCCGCTGGCCCGCGAAACTGGGCGATCTGGCTGCGGTGGGGCTCGAAGCCAAAGACTGGACGGCCCTGCACGCCGGGCCGTTCGGCTATCGGATCGAACCCGACGGCGTTGTCCTCTGGGGCTATGCCGCGCATGACCGCGAGTCGCCCGCGCGCATCGGTAGCGAACCGCCTAGCGAGAAAGACGTCACCACGAAGTCGAGCCTCTGGTACGTCACGCGCATTCGCTGAGCGGCATCCCAGAGCGGCCTTGACCAGAAGCCAAGAATCTTTCCAACTCCGCTTGCCTGACTATTGGAGCGGGGATAGGATGCAACTGGGGATCCGCACGCGCGCGGAAGCACTGCCACCGGCCCGGAATCATCGCTGTACATCGAAGGAACGGAAAATGATCCACTATTCATGCGACCGCTGTAAGCGAAGAATTGACCCGGCAAAGGAAATCCGACACGTGGTCCGCGTCGAAGTACAGGCGGTGTTGGAACCGCTGCTTGACGACGATCTGGAGGACGATCGCGACCACCTGGTAGAGATCGACGATCTGCTGGACGCGATGGATTTGGACGAGGACGAATTTCTGCAGGACGACCTTCCCCAACAGCTGCGGTTCGATCTGTGCGCGGAGTGCTACCGCAGGTATATCCGAGACCCGCTGGGCCTGGAGCCCTCGTTGAACGTCGGCTTTAGCTCCAACTGAGGGATCCGGCCCGATCATGTCCGCTAAACGACGCTCGTTCCGGCGCCGTCCCCGGCGGACGTGGCTGGTCTTCGCCCTGTTCGCCGGTTTGGCCTTGTTGCGCTTCGGGCACGACCGCTGGCAGGGCGTTCCCCAGCCGGTCTACGAACCGCCTTTGGCCGAGGGCGAGTACGGCGTGGTGCGCGTCGTGGACGGCGACACGCTGCTGGTTGCTCCTCCTCCCGGGTCGGCCGAGTCAAGCCGCCGCGAAATCCGCGTGCGTCTGCTGGGCATCGACTGTCCGGAAAGCGTCAAGCCGAATCATCCGGTCGAGCCCTGGGGACGCGAGGCGGCGGAATTCACTCGGCAGTTTGTGTCCGGGGGAGCCGTGCGGTTGCGATTCGACAAACGCCGTTTGGATCAATACGACCGCTATCTGGCCTACGTGTTCGTGGCGGACAAGATGCTGAACGAAGAACTGGTCCGCGCCGGCATGGCGTACGTTTCCGTCTATCCCGGCGATTCGGAGTCCATGACGCGGCGTCTGCGGGCGGCCGAACAGCAAGCTCGCAAAGCGCGTCGAGGCGTTTGGTCGAGGCAATCGGTTCGGCCTGCGGGAAAGCGATGAGCTGGATATTGCATGCGCGTTCTGCACGATGCACGAAAGCGTTGCTACAACTGACGCATATAATGTACTAAGTCGGTTTTTTCTTCCGGCGCGAGCTTCAGCTCCAGAACCAGATTGAAGAACTCGACCGTATCCTCGAGCGTCAAGCATTTGCCATCGTGCATGTAGGGCGGGCTATCTTTGATTCCGCGCAACGTGAACGCCTTGATCGGCCCCACGGGCGCTTCCGCAATAAACCGTTCCGCTTTGAGGTCGTGCATTCGATTGTCCAGGAAGAACGGGGCGGGGTGGCAATCGGTGCATCGGCCCTTGCCGAAGAATACCTGTTCGCCGCGCAACTCGCTGTCCGTGGCCAAGTCGCGACGCAGACGGCCGAACGAATCGAGCTTCGGCGCCGGCGGAAAATCGAACATGTTCTGCATCTGGGCCATGTGGCTGACCTGAACGCGATCGAGAATAACCATGCCCTTCTTGATCGCATGAATTTGGTCGCCGTTGAAATAGGCTGTTCGCTGTTCAAACTCGGTAAAATCCTCCACCGACCGCAGACTGCGCTTCGAGCCGTGTATCTGTTGGTTGAACATGCCGCGCAGACTGGGCGTATCCAGACGAAGGCGCCGGTGCTGCGGTCGATTGTCGGGATTCAGATGAAACTGGGCCGTCGTATGGCCATTGACGTGGCAATCCAGACACGTAACGCCCAGACTCGGCTCGGGCGACTTGCGATCGTCGGTGGGATTGAATTCCTCTTGCGGCAGCGGCGTCAACAGCAGCCGCAGGCCGTCAAGTTGCACCGGCGTCACAAGATCCTTGAACAGCCGATAGTAATTATTGATCGATACCACCTCGCCTCGCGACACGTCGCCTAATTCGGGCCGGGTTTGCAGAAAAATAGCCGGCGGAAATTCCGGCAGAAAGGCATCCGGAAGATCGAAATCCACGTCGAATCGCTCCAGACGCGGGAACATGTCGATCTGCATGCGAGGAAAAACCTGCCCTCCCGTAGCTTGTTTGGGATGAGGCAGTGCCGGATAAGGAAACACGCCTTTTTGCCGTATTTCGTCAGGACTCATCGCCGCTAGTTTCTCCCACGTCAAGTCGTCGGCCAGTCGCGCCGTCGGCCCGACCGGCAGAGGTTTCCCGCGCGTCATGGTCGCCTCCGGATCGAGCCGCGGCGTTAAATCGTACCGCGACGCTAACAACGCCAACTGCGCGGCCTTGAGCTTAGGCCTGGCAGCCACATCGGCCTCATAGATTTCTTGGAACGTCTGAAACGGCTTCATCGCGTTCAGTGGATCGCGAACAAAATCAAAGCCCAGCATTTGCCCCTGGTCCGGCTGGCGTTGAAAGGCATCCGAAGCGAAGGCCGCGCGGGAAGCTTTGAAGTCATCCGAAAGGTCGTGCTTGGTCTTCTTCTGCTCCGGACGAACCAGAGGCACCTCGCGCGGAAGTTGAGCGCCTTGGATCGCGTCCGGTGGCTTTTTCGTCGTTGGCGCTTCCTCGCCAACCGCGATCCCGTACCAAATTGCCGCCCCTGCGATGGTGATGACAAACAGACGCCCGGGCTCCATGCACCGTTTCATTACCGTTCTCCCTTTGTCGAAATGGACGAAAGACGTAGATACGACTAGATGAATCCCTTGGATGACCCCTCCGCCAATCCCGCGGCGGACAGCGTCACGTACAGCCGCGAAGCAAGTACAGCAGCAGCAGAATGGGAATCGGAATGCCAATCAGCCATAGGAAGATCCAACCGATTTTTCCGGAACGGTGAATTTGCCGCTTGTTTATCATTACGCGGTGCCTCTGCCGTCAAACGTGAACATGATCAAGTAACGAACACACGCCGTTTCGTGTTTGCAAATACGATGCCACGGGAAAACTCCGCTTCGGCACAGGCGTTCCTGAGGCGTTGCCCCAGACGATGTCTGCTGGGAGGCAGGCCCTTCTTTTCCACAGCCGCGGAGTGTCTGGTCGACACCGAACAACCGCCAGCTTGCTCGAACAATTGAATGCCGTCGGTGTTTAGCGAGCGACCGCGCTGGTCGGCCCGCGATCACCCGTGGGCACATGAAGATACGGCGAAACAACACGTGTCAGTATGTGATGGCGGATGGTTGTGCAAGCCCGCTCGTCCTTCCCCAGGCCCCTCATCGCAATCATTCTTTCGAGTCAAGACGATCATGCTCTCGGCGGCATAGAACTTGCCGACGCATGGGGAGATGGGACCGTTCCATTCTCGTAGGATCGAAGGATTACCTGGAAGCGGCCAGCGGACCGCACGGAGTTACTGTCATGTCGACGATGATTGCCAGAAAAGATCCCAGAACTTTGTATTTTCAACCGCCCATGCCCGAGCAGACGCAGGAGTTGCCCGGCTCGACGGCGGCGATGAAGCCAAGGCCCGATCATGGCGAGGAGAGCTATCGAGGCAGCGGGCGGCTAAAGGACTGTGCGGCGCTGATCACCGGCGGAGACAGCGGAATTGGCCGGGCCGTCGCGATCGCCTTTGCCCGCGAAGGAGCGGACGTCCTGGTCTCCCACTGGAAGGAAGATGACGACGCCTTGGATACCGTCAGCTGGATCGAGAAGGCGGGCCGCAAGGGGCTGGCCGTCGCTGGCGACATCGCCGACGAGACGCACTGCGAGCGGCTCGTCGACCGTGCGTTCCAGGAATTCGGCCGGCTCGACATCCTGGTGAACAACGCATCCTTTCACGTGCCACACGAACAGATCGAAGAGTGGTCCTCCGAACAGTTTGAACGAACGTTCCGCGTCAACCTGTTTTCGATGTTCTATTTGTGCAAAGCCGCGCTACCGCGAATGGCGCCCGGGTCGGCCATCATCAATACCACGTCGATCCAAGCGTACCAGCCCCGGGGGACGCTGCTGGATTATGCCACGACGAAATCGGCGACCGTCGGCTTCACCAAGGCACTGTCGGAATTGGCGATCGAGTCGGGCGTACGCGTCAACGCCGTAGCGCCCGGACCGGTCTGGACGCCTTTGATCCCCGCGTCCTACGGAGTGGAAAAGGTGAAGGAGTTCGGCGCCTCAAAGCCGCTGGAACGTCCGGCGCAGCCGGCGGAACTGGCTCCCGTCTATGTCCTGCTCGCGTCCGCCGAAGCAAGTTACATCACGGGCGAAGTGTATGGGGTCACAGGCGGAACGATGCCGTTTTGACCGCAGGCACGGTTCGGCTTCGGTTGGCGGGCCACGATCGTCCGATCACAGGACTGGATCCTTGATAGCGTGCAACAGGGGCCGACTTAGTCGGCTTTAGCCGACTCCCTGTCTGCCACCAGTTTCAACTGGTGGTTGGAAGGTCAAAAAGAACCTTGTTCTAGCCGGCTTCAGCCGGGCTTCTCGATCGTGGTTTGAACCGAGGGTCGCTTGGTGACGGGAATGTCTCAAGACGACGAGAAGTCCGGCTTAAGCCGGCTTTTTTCAGCCTCAATTGCGGAGCGCTCCCGCCGCCCCGCTTGGCCGGTCCTCACCGCAATAATCACCACAATTTTACCGAACCATAACAATTCCTTAACTTTTTGTTGATAAACTCTGCGACGATCCGGCGAATGCTGTCCCGGTAGTGTCGGGTGGGTTTCGACGGCAAAAGGTTCGGGAGGTTTGGCGGGTCGGGGGCTGGCGGGCAAAGGAAGCTTCTGGCGAGGGAAAGCACCATGAAACGCTCGATATTGATTGTTGAGGACGAGGAGGATATCCGGGAACTGCTCAGCTATACCCTGATTCGCGAAGGTTATCAAGTCGCCGCCGTGGCGACCGGCGAAGAGGCCCTGGCGGTGGCCGAGGCGAAGAGGCCCGATTTGGTCATCCTCGACTTGATGTTGCCGTGCTTGGATGGCCTGACCGTTTGCCGCAAGCTGCGGGCGAATCCCAAGACGGCCGATCTGGCCATCGTGATGCTGACCGCCAAGGGCGAGGAAGCCGATATCGTTGCCGGCTTTAACATGGGTGCCAACGACTATATTACCAAGCCCTTCAGCCGAATTGTGCTGTTGGCTCGTTTGCGGGCGGTGCTGCGAAACCTGGGGTTGAACCGCGATGCGGAAGAAGAGGCTGACGATGACGCCGAGATCCGCGTCCACAATCTGGTCATCCATCCCGGCCGGCATCAGGTGTGGATCGAGGAACAGCGAGTGGAACTGAGCGCCACGGAATTCCGCCTGCTGTATACGCTGGCCCGTAAACCCGGCTGGGTGTTCACGCGGGACCGCATCTTGGACTCGCTGCACGGCGACAACTACGCGATCACCGAGCGCGCCGTGGATGTCCATGTCGTCTCGCTGCGGCGTAAGCTAGGTGCCGCGGGACAGTACATCGAGACGGTCCGTGGAGTGGGCTATCGGTTCAAGGAATAGCACATGCGCGGACCACGGCTGCTGTGGCAAGTCTTCCTCGTTTACCTGGCGACCCTCGCTGTGATGATCGCGGGCCTGGGCTGGTACGCTTCGTACGTAGCCCGCGAGTTTTATATGGATCGCAAACAGGCCGAACTCGAAACCGTTGCCAAGATGAGTGAATCCCGTATCTGCGAATTGCTCGAGCGCGGCGCATTGCCCGAATTGCGGGAGTACTGTGCGGAGTTGGCCCAGGCCATATCGCTCCGAATGACCGTGATCCTGCCGTCCGGCCAGGTCATGGCGGACACGGCACAGGATCCGCGGCAGATGGACAATCACGCGAACCGTCCGGAAGTGCAGATCGCCTTGCGCGGCGAGGCAGGACGCTCGACGCGTTTTAGCCACACCGTCGGCCAGGATCAGACGTATCTGGCCGTGCCGCTGCGGCAGGCGGGCTCCGTGGCCGGCGTGGTACGGACCTCGTTCCCGGTTCAATCGCTGTCCGATGCGATTCGCGCCGTGTACCTGCGAATCGCGTTGGTCGGCTTGGCAGCCGTCGTCGCGGCGGGAGCCGTAAGCTTGCTGGTTGCCAAGAACATTACGAGACCGCTGGAGGCGTTGCGGCAAGGCGCCGAACGCTTCGCTCGCGGCGAATTGAAGCACCGCTTGCCCCGCTCAGGAGCCGAGGAAATCCGAATGCTTGCGCAATCCCTCAATCACATGGCCGCGGATCTCGACCAGCGGCTGGAAACCATCGTGCGTCAGGAAAACGAGCACCAGGCGGTGTTGACCAGCATGATCGAAGGCGTATTGGCGATCGACCCAAGGGGGGCGATATTGAGCTTGAACGAGGCCTGCGCCGAGATGCTGGGCGTCGACGCCCGAAAGGCTCGCGGACGATTGGTCCACGAGTCGATTCGCCATGCGGGTCTATTGTCATTCGTCGAGGAGGCGTTGACCAGCTCCGAACCGGTTGAGCGGGATCTGGAGGCCACGGGCCCGGGCAAGCGCTGGCTGCACGCGCAGGGGACCGTCCTGCACGACGGCCAGCAGCGCCAGATCGGGGGCCTGATCGTGCTGCACGACGTGACCCGCATGCGGCATCTGGAGAAGATCCGGCGGGACTTCGTCGCCAACGTCTCGCACGAGCTGAAGACTCCCATCACATCCATCAAGGGCTTCGTGGAGACACTGCTGCACGAGCGACTGGAGGACAAGGAGAACTCGTTTCGCTTCCTCGGCATCATCCTCCGGCAAGTGAACCGCTTGGATGCCATTATCGGGGACCTGCTGATGCTGTCGCGAGTGGAACGCGGCTCCGAGGAGCAGACAATCGAACTCCAGTGCGAATCGCTGGCCGAGGTCCTCCGCGCCGCGGTCGAGATGTGCGAGAAGAAGGCCGAGGACAAGTCAATACAGCTCGATTTGGAGTGCCCGGAGGACCTGCAGGCCGAGATCAACGCGCCCTTGCTGGAACAGGCGGTGACGAACCTGATCGACAATGCGATCAAGTACAGCGCAAGCGGTGCCGCGGTTGGCATCACCGCGTTGTGTGAGGGCCAGATGGTCGTGATCCGCGTGCAGGATCAGGGCTGCGGCATCGAGGCCGTCCATCTGCCGCGTTTGTTTGAGCGGTTCTATCGCGTGGATCGAGCCCGCAGTCGGGAACTTGGCGGAACCGGCCTGGGACTGGCCATCGTCAAGCACATCGTGGCGGCCCATCGCGGTTTGGTGCGCGTCGAGAGCGCTGTCGGCCGGGGAAGTACCGTCTTCATTTCCCTGCCACAGGAAAGAACGAAGAACACTTAACAGAAGTTGCTGCACACGTTCGGCAGCAATGCCTTGGCCGTTTTGTCACGAACGAAGGTGTTCATTATGTCCGTTCATCTGCAACGAGAACTCGAAACACTGAAGAAGTCGCTGCTCTCCCTGTGCGCGCTGGTCGAGGACCAGTTGGAATCGGCGATGGATGCGCTCCAGAATCGCGATGGGGCGAAGGCCGAGCGCGTGCTGCAGCGGGATACGGAGGTGGATCATCGCGAAATCGAGGTCGAGGAGGAATGCTTAAAAGCCTTGGCCTTGCATCAGCCGGTCGCTTGCGACCTGCGGTTTCTGGTATCGGTTCTTAAGATGAACAAGGATCTGGAGCGAATCGGCGACATGGCCGTGAACATCGCTCGCAAGGCAATCACCGTCGCTGGCTACAGCGACGTCGAGATTCCTTTCGACTTAGCCGGCATGTGGCAAAAGAGCCGCGACATGCTTCGCGACAGCATCGACGCATTGGTCAATCGTGACGCTCCCCTGGCACAACGGGTTTGCGCACGTGACTGCGAAGTCAATCGCATGAAGAAAGAGATCCGCCAGCAGGCGGAGGATCTTTTGCGCTCGCAGCCTCAGCGGGTCGTTGTCTGGCTGGCGCTGCTTGCGGTGGCCCGCAACTTGGAGCGGATCGCCGATCATGCGGCGAACATCGCGGAGGATGTGATCTACCTGATCGAAGGCCGGATCGTCCGGCACGAGAACACTCAATAGCCATCGACCGTCGACCGTGCAAATCCAGGTATCGCGTCTGCTCAAAAGGAGCCGGATCGCGTGACGTTTCACCATGCTCCGGACATGCTGTCGGTCACAACGCAGAAGACCTTCTGAGGCTTGACAACCTCCGTTGGCTGGATAAGATTTCGATGTTTCGTCAAATGACGATTGGCATAGGCGAGGTGTGTCCAAATGCTGAAGGTACTTTTCCTCTGTACGGGGAACTCCTGCCGCAGCCAGATGGCGGAGGGGTGGGCTCGGCACTTGAAAGCCGAGTTGGTGGAGCCATACTCGGCGGGCGTGGAAACGCACGGCCTGAATCCCAAGGCAGTGCAAGTCATGGCCGAGGCGGGCGTCGACATTTCCGGGCACCATTCGAAGCACGTGCGCGAATTGAGCGATGTGGCGTTCGACTACGTGATCACCGTCTGCGGTAACGCGCAGGAATCGTGCCCCCTGTTTTCGGGCCGAGCCCAGGTCGTCCATGTCGGCTTCGACGACCCGCCGCGGTTGGCGAAAGCGGCTCGGACGGAAGAGGAAGCACTCAATCATTACCGGCGTGTGCGGGACGAGATACGCAAGTTCGTAGAAAGCTTGCCCGAAGCGCTGCCCTCGTGTTTGCCACACCGGCTTTGTAGCGGCTAACGTGAAGCTCCCACGGGCAATCCGGTGGGGCGGTATTTCCGTCACTAGCCCGGGGTGCTGGCACTCCCGCAAGGTTACGGTCAAGGCCAAAGAAACTTGGCGAACGGTGTGTGTGCGAACTGACCGAGTTGGGCGCTTTCTTTCTTACCGGCACGGGCAACATTTTCATTGGGGCCAGCGTCTTGAAAACCCGCAGGACCAGCTCGTTGAAGACCCCCAGTGACGTGTACCTCAGCGTTTACTTCCCTGTGTGTGCTTCCCCGCGCTAGGGTTTACTTTCCGCGCTCGTGTCGTCCCGAGCCGCCTGAGCGGTTGTCATCGACACCATCTGGACACCCCAGGAAACGAAAAAACCCCGGTTTTCCGGGGTTTTTTAAGGGGTGGCTGAAGGGGTTCGAACCCTCGACCCTCAGAGCCACAATTCGACCCGGTCACTCTCCTGCACTCCCACCAAACGCAAGAGATACGGTAGAACACCGTGTCAAACGCATATTTCAGCTTCCCGCCCGTTGGTGCCGTTTTCCGCCAAGATCGCCGACTTCGGGTGTCAATGACACCCGCGTGTTTTTCGTTTGGAAAGAACTCCCGCTGTTGCGATTGTCGCGCGCGAGTTACTCCTCGTTGCTTGCGCGGGAGGCTCTCCACTCACAGCTGCATGCTGCGGCCCTTCTGATTGACGTAAATGCCTGCTCCCTCGGCGACGATCATTCCCGCAGATGTTCAAGAAACGCGGCAAATTAAGCCACGCGGAACGCCGTGTCGAGCGCAATCACCAGCGGCCGGCCCGAGGAGGAAACCGTCGGGCCAACCCACTGCTTCAGGTCGCTTGCGATCACACGGTGGCCAGATGCCTAAGACGGCTCACCACTTGCCCCCAAGCGTTCTCGGTTTCGGCGTTGGGTCTTGCGGATTCCGCGTCATCGGTCGTCGCGGTCACAATAACCTGCTCAATCATATCCCTCGTGGCTCGTCCTTGAACTCCGACCCCGTGAATTCTGCGAAGCCCCCGCTCGATGTCGTGCTTTCGCTTAACAATAAACTCGGTCGTAATTTCGGAGATGCCGTTCTCGCGTACGCCGACAACGGTGAATCCCGCGACGCCTTCGGTTCGGCGGCCAATCCTCCAGATCAGCCTGCCGTCAGGCTCCGGTAGGTCGAACGTGCTTTCTTCCCGTCCGAAGTCCACCGAAAATGCATCGTTTTCTGCGTCATAGGAAGGAGTCAAGACCAACCCCAATTCAGGGATATTGATCGTCTGCAATAGGGTCGGTTCTTTGTAACTCCGTAGTAGACGGATTTCCCGCTCTGCGCTGGACGGCGGCATCCAGCCACACGCCGAGTTAAGGCACCGAAAACGTCCGAAGTAGTCGTCAAAGTCGAGCGTCCAGTTCTGACACTTGGGACATTGCCTCATTTCTTTTCTCCATAAATGCGAGAGTACGCTTTGAAGCTAATGCCTTCAAAGAATTGGTCCTCTACTCCTCCATCTGCCAAAATCACTTTCGCCTCTTGTTCCGGATACGGCTCAAGGTATATCACACGCTTGACCCCAAGGTTGACAATCTTGTTTGCGCAAAGCCTGCAAGGGTGGGTGGTTGTGTAAAGAGTACACTCCCCAAGAGGCACGGAGCGTCCATTCCGAGCAAGGCTTACGATTGCATTTTCTTCCGCATGAAGTGCCCGACAGCAGTCCAGTATCCTTATTTCTTGCCGCAACGCCTGGACAATTGAATCACGTTCGCCCGGCCATTCACGCAACTTTTGGGCCAGCACGTCTGTTACGCGATCCCACACCACGGCCCTCCCGCACTTTCCGTATTCATCAACGCAGGGCCGGTAGTGCCTCGGCACCTCGTTAAAACCAGAGCTGATGATCGTGCCGTCGCCGTCAACAATCACAGCACCAACTTTCCTCTTCAGACAACTTGATCGCTGGCTTACCGTGTAGGCGGCTGCCATCAGAGCTTCAGCAAGCGTCGGTTGACGTCTCGAAAGCGGCTCCGAAACAAGATCAACGTAGCTCTTGACCTTGCCCTTGAAATCACCAAACGGCACATTCCCAACGGTTGTGAAATGCTCGTCGTTGGAGAAGACGACATCGGCCTCGGTGAAGCAGTCTTCAACTCGTTGACCAAAGCCTTCACTCTGCCGTCCTGTGTCCCTTTCATCGTCTTCGTCGAATGCTTTTCGGTCGCGGTTATACACCTGCTGTGTGCGCTGCCAACGACAGTCCTTGGTAGCGTAGACTCCGAACAGGAAGAAGTTCGGCAACAGTTCACGCAAGCGGTGCACTTCGGCTGGGTTCCGAATGCTGTCGACAACCCACTTTGTCGTACCGTCCGATTTTGCGGCCGCGTCGATTTCGTGGAATACCTTCGAGGCGAAATAGCTCGGTCCATCCGCCTGTCGGCGCTGATCCCCGAATCGCTGAAGTTCAAGTCGCGATGGTGGGCCAGTGCCGTTGTTATTCGATGTATGGAACTCCTCGCGGAGTTTATGGGACAAGGAAGCCACCTTGTAGCCGAGGGGTTCGAGGATGTTCCTCGCCACGTAACTGCAGCCACTGCCGAAAGATCCAGTAAGTCCAATGATTTGTAGTTGCACCGCGACGCCTCCTAGCGTGCAGCCGATCCTAGCAGACGATACTGCCGCCGTCAATTTGGCAATTCCCGTATCCGAATCAAATCGAGGATTCGAGACGATCCACGGGGGGCGAGAGCAGTTTACTCGATCGTGAACGAATCTTCCAACCCCAGATCGGCCAACGCCTGACGTAGCTCGGCCTTGATGTCGCCAGCCGCCGTGCCATCCACCGACGCGGAAAAGACAACCTCGATCGTGAAATCGTCGTGGGAACGCAGCTTCGCGACGATGCGCGTCCCCAGACGATTCCATTGTTCGGGTGGGATCTGACCGGCAACGCGAATCGGGGTCGATGTCGGGACCAACGTCGTTTCGTCCGGTTCGGCTTCTTCATCGAGTTCGGGCTCGGTCCCCGTCTCCGTGTCGGGATCCGGCCCGGGTGGCTTAACCTTAGCCGGTTCTTCGTCCGGTTTCTTCGTCTCCGGCGGTTTCTTTAGGGCCTCGACCTTGCTCTTTTTGATCAGCAGTACGCCCGGCTCGAAAGATACCTCGTCGGCTGGCATCAGCTCGCGGTGCCACAGCCGCTCGTAGGTGCCGTCAGGCTTTGGACCTGACGCCAGGCCGAAGTCGCCCTTGCTTACGAACTCGACGATCTTCCCGCGCAGGATCGCGTCGGGGTCCAGCAGGCGGGTCAACGCTCCGTTCAGGAAGCTCTGCCGCAGACTGGCCAGCGGCCAAGCCCCGGTGTCCTTGAAGGCTGGCGGCCAATTCCGGTCGATGTAGCCGGCGCCGACGGATTCGTTCAGCAGGGCCTCGGCCTTCAACGCCCCGATAATGCGACCGCACAACGTCTCCGAGCCGCTGGAATGGCCAGCGCCCAAGTCGATGATCTTCAGCCCGGAAGCATCGGCGCTGTCGGCCAGCACCACGAAGCGGTAACCGCCCCAAACTTCATCCTTGGCCTGCTCTTCAGCGTCCGCCAAGCTGGCTTCGATGTCGCGCAGGTCCGCCTTTTCGTAGTCAGTGCCAAGCACCCCTTCCCGGACGTCCTTTTGCACGCGTTTCCAGGCCAGCCATAACTCAACCTTGTCTCGCAGATCGCGTCCCGGCTTCCTTACGCACCAGACCAACGCGCCGGGATACAGCCGTGCGGACTTGCCTCGGTTCTTCGTCCAATCGGCAATCCGCTCGCGCAGGGGGCCTCCCTCGTTCCATTCCTCGTCCGGATCGACAACCCAAATAGCCAATCGGGGCGTATCGGAAATCTTCGTGGTGTCCAGCGGCGGCTCGAACAGCTCGGTGGGGATGCTCGCTCCGCGTTTGAACTCTTCCCGGACCAGCTTGCGAATCGCGGGCTGGATCTCGGTGTCTTCGTCCAGCGAAGCCCGCCGATCGTGGACCGCCTTGTCGATCTTGGCTCTGTGGTACAGCTTGAACCCGTCCGCTCCGACGCGCTGGATGAAGAACGATTTTCCGTCCAGGGTGATCGACGCCGTGTCGATGGACGTGGTGTCGAGTTCCGGCTCCCCAAGGGCAAAACGCAGTTCGGGCAGATGGGCGACTTTGTCCCGTTGCCCGCCCGACGACTCGAATAGGATCGCGGCCCCGACACGCCGGTGGATCTCTCGCAGCGAGCCTTTGGTGTCGGCATCCAGTGCGCGGGCGTGGGAGTGGTCACCGGCGATGTCCGTGTCAATCGCGATGTTCAGCCGGTTTTCGCCGAGTTGTCCCAGCACGACGCTGCAGAATCCAGAATCGTGCAGCGGCGCTGACCCCAGCGTGATCAACGGCTCGCGCCGCGCCTGGACGTGCGACTCGCGAAACGACCACGAAATCCACTGAGCCAGCATGGCCAGCGTGCCACGGGTCGCCTGGAACTGTGGCAGCGACATCCACTTGCGATGAAAAACTGACAACGTGGCGGGATGAAACGGGTAGCACGCCTCGAACCGCCCCTGCAGAAATTCGCGGGCCTTTTTCTCCGTGGCCGAAGTATCCACGGCGGTCCATTCCGGTGGCAGTTGTGCCCGTCGCTCGAAGCACCAATCGGCATACGCCTTGGCCACATTTCGGCGGATGCGGTCGCTCCCCAGGTTCTCGAACAACCGCTGCCGAATGACTTCGCTGATCTCCGCCTCGTCGTTCACCAACAGCGGCTTGGCTACCGCCCCGATCTCCTTGACGATCTTATTCTGCCACGTCAGATCAAAGTCCGTCATTTCCACTTGGCTGCGGGGTAAACTAAACACAGCCGCCTTTTCATGCGATCCGACGAGTGTCCTCACAATGACATGGAAAAATGCGTGCATCGGCTCCGCCAACCACTTGTGGCGAGAAAACCCGTTCAGTACCTCGTCGAACAGTAGCAGCACGCGTCCCCCGGCCAACTCAAACACCCGATTCAGCGTGTCTGACCCCGGTGGATCTTCCTTGGCACGCGGTCCCAGCGCCCGAACCCCTTCCTCACCGGCCAATTGCCGCGCCATGTGAATCCACGGCGTTTCGCTGCCTTCCTGCGGGTCCCACGCCGTGCCGACATAGACCGCGACTTTCGCGTCGGGGATCTTGGACAGGCCGGCGGCCTTCATCATCGCCGCGACGCCGGGATAGGAGCCTGTCTTCTCGCCGCCGTTGGCCAGATGCCAAAGGGTAGTCAGCATGTGCGTCTTGCCGCCGCCCATCTGTGTGATCAGTGTCTGGACCGGCGCCGCGTTGTCCGTCCGTCCCGCCAGCCGCCGCAGCACCATGCCCGAGTTCTCGCATAAGGCTTGCGTAAAGCACGTCCGAGAGAAGAACTGGACTGGGTCTTGATAGTCAGCCGGTGCCCGTTTGGCTACGACCTGATCCAGCGCGATAGCGAACTCGTCGGGATTGAACGACCGCCCTTCGCGGACTTCCTTGCGTGGGGTCACTACCTTGTACCACGGTTCCATGATTCGATCCTTATGGTCTTCTGAGCCGATTGAACAAGTCGAGCGATGATTGCTTCAGTCGCACCAGGTTGGCGTAGGCCACCGGCGCGAAATCCAGGGCGGCGGCGTACAGGCGATAGCGCACCCCGTCGGTGACCACGATGTCACGCGGAACGCCGAGTGATTGGACGTAGCCCTTGGCCTGCTCCAGTGCGCCCTCAACGCCCGCGCCCAGACGTTTGGCTTCGATCACCAGATGGCAGTTCTGCGGAATCCTCGGCAGCGCCGCCAAAAGGGCCACGTCGATGTACCGCCACTTGATCGCGATCCGCTCCGGCGGCCAGCCAAGCGCCCGCAGCAACGGCACCACGAAGTGGGCGACTAGCTCATCTTCCGTGGGATGATCGCCGAACCGCTCCCGATCCCACATCAGCGGGTGCAGGTCGCTGACTTCGGCCACCAAGTTCCGCAATGCTTCGGGCGGCTCGTCCAGCAGCGGTTCTTCAGCCGGCAACGCCGGCAACGGCCGCTCTTGCCAGTACGTCGGCGGGCTGGCGACGAAGCTTCGAGCGTATCGGACGACTTCATCCGCGCCCACGCCGGAGAACCGAGGCGGATTCGCGCCGAACACGGACGAACCCAGGTCGTATTCTGCCGGCAATTCGCTCCAGCGGATGCGACGGGCGTGCTGCAGGTCCCAACCGTTCACGTCGTCGAATTGGTTCAGGTATTCGTAGTCGCTCGCGACAATTCCAACCGCCCGAACTCTTGACAGCCCGGTGCGCAGCAAGAGCACGTCGCCGTTCTGCATTTCGGAAGCAAAACGCCGTACGAAGCTGCCATCGTAGTCTTCGTCGCTACGGTCTGGACGCCACCGGCCTGAATCTCCGGGACCAAGCAGCCCAATACTGTGCCGGAGAAAGACATCGGCGTAGGAGCGGGAAGTCGGACCGCCGGAGAGCTGCCAGATTGTTCGTCCCGTGTCCATGCCTTACCTCGGTACTGCCAGTAGCATGGCGTCCACCAGTCGCTTCTCGTCGCTGCCCGTGGGGTACAATGCCGACAGCGCGTTGGCCAGACGAAGAAAGTCAGGGCTGCGCTCGACTTCGGATTTGACCAGTGTTCGCAACGCGTTGGCACGGCCGGACGCCTGGAACAACATCGCGGCGTGGACACGATCCAGCGTCGTGGCCTCACGTGGTGTTTCGAGCGATTCGTCGCTTACTTCGATTTTGGCTCGTCCCCGGCCGCGGCGACGCGGTCTGGCTTCTTCCACATCGGGGAACAGCATCAATTGCGGGGAGGCTTTCTTCGCCGGCGCGTGCTCTAGTTCGTAAGCGACAGCGTCCGCACCGCCTTCGCCAAACAGTTGCTTCGCCCGTTCCAAGATCGGAAGCAGGCGCACGACGCCTTTCTCGGTTTTGATAATTCGGTCTTCCCAGACCGGCAGATGGATGCCCAGCGGTTGCGCGAACCGGCGCACCACGTCAAAGATCAGCGTGAAGCCTTTCGACTTGCCGCGGGGGGCCTCGTCCTCGTCGTCCTCCGAGTCCTCGCCTTGTTCCGGTTCGTCTCCGTCCGCTCTCGATCCTCCATTCTGATCCGTGCTTTGCAGCGTCCAGAGGAAAAGAGCCGTCAGGCGGGCGTCTTCCTCAAGCGCGCCCGCGCAGCCGTTCCGGGCTGCGCCTTCTGCGGTGCCTAGTACCTGCTCCAATGCTATGCGTCCGACGACTTCCCAGACCCTTGCCAGGTACTCATCCAACTTGATCTCGCGGCCCTCAGCCGTTTCAACGCGTGAGTAGCGACTGAAGATTTCCAACGCAGGTCCGATACACGCGAACACCAAGTCAGCGCCACGCACACCCTCTGTCTGCAATCGTTCCATCCACTGTGCCACGCGCCGAGGCAGTTCCCGAAGAACGGTACGCCAATCGCCTATTGCCGCCTCGTCGAGGCGAGGGCGGCAAATCAGGTGAACGCTCGTCGCGAGCGCGGCGGATTCCGTTTCCGCCGGGACCGAGCAACAAGACCGCCTTCTGAATGTTCGTGTCCGGCAGCATCAGGTATGCTGGGATTTCGTACGCCAGCATCGTAGCGTCTTCGGGAAACACGTCGTTGACGAACTTTTCAATTGCCGGGCACGATGCAGACGGATCATACACGACGGGCAGCTGGACCGACGAAAGATGTTCCGGTGAGTGCGGCAGTAAGACCCGGTCCTTCAGCCTCAACAGGCCGTTCTTGACGTTAAGCAGCTCCAGCGGTGGACGTTCCCAGAGTTCGGGCGCATCCACGCGGATGTATTCGACCACAGCATCGGACTTTCGCGGACTCCATTCTTTCGTGCATCGCCATTCTTCCAATAACGTCTTGACGCGTGCTTTCACGAACCGCTCTCCCTGAACACGATACGCGCCCTCGGCGAACCGATACAACCTACCCCCGGTGTCCCGAGCGACATGATCGTGTTCGAGGATTGCATCGGCCAACACCTTGGTCAGTCCATCCGACTTGATTCTCGTCGGCAAGGCATCATCGCCGCCGGGTCTCCACTCCTTGGCGTCGGCCACAGCCTGTCGTAGCAGCGTCTCCCCGCCATTCAGTCGCAGCACATCGCGAGCGTCGTCACCGTTGGTGCCACCGATGTCGAGCGGCAGAGTCCCGATCCGCACACTGGCAGCTACACCGAAAACCGTGCCGGCCGTTTTCTTTGCTTTGGCTTCAGCGGAGAGATTCCGGTCCGGTATGATGATGACGTGACAGCCCGCAAAGAGCCTCGCGTACTTGCTCGCCATCCGGTCCGTCGGAAGTCCACACGCCAAGAAGCCAAGCTGGTGGTAGGCGCAAGCGTCCTTCGGACCTTCGCACATGATCCAAGCTTCGCCGGTCTCGGGCATCCGTCCGGGAAAGAACAACCCGGAACTGCCTTGGCCCTTCCGAAACAGCCCCTTTTTCAGTTTGTCGTTCCCAACGCCCAGATCGAAATACGAGTGGGACTGTCCCAATTCGTTGTACACGGGGATCCGCACGACGGGGACGCTATCCCGATCGGCTGCCGTCGCACCATACGCTTGGAGTGCCGCGACGGACACTCGTTTCAACGCGGCCACTTGGGCTACGATGTCGAGCATCTTTGACGGATGATTGTTGGTCCCCACACCCAGAAGCCGGCCAACTTCTCCCAGCGCCGTCGGGAAATCCCAATTCCGCACCTTCTGGACCAACCCGAAACCGTCATAGCTCCCGCAAGTGCAGACCGCTCGGCCCTCATCTGGGTCGTCAATCCGAAAGCTGGGATTGCGGTCATCGTGCCCGGGCAACGGACAACTGGTGTGCCGCTCGGGACCGGCGTCCAGTGCCGGCAGGAGTTCCGGCACCAGCGTCCGGAGGATGTCCGGCCAGCGCTTGGACGCTTCCCGCTTGATCCGCTCTTCGTCGAGGTGTATGTTTGTCATAAGTGGATTCCGTTCACTGCCCCGCGACCGGTCGCCAGCCGCGCGGGGCGATTTTCTGCGCCGACACGGCGCCTTCGCCCGCGTCAGAAGAACTGGATCACGTGCGGATCGCGCCGTCGCCGCCGGATCGGTTTGGGCGGCGGTGCTTGCGACTGTCGGCGCTGCAGAAAGTCGTCTAGATCCTGACGCTTGACTCTCCATCTGGGGCGGCTGTCCGGACGCTCGGCAACGTTCACCGCGACCAACTCGCCACGGGCGATCCAGACGGCAACCTTGCTATCGCGGATGTGCAGTTCCTTGGCGATCTGAGGCGGGGTTAGCCATGCCGTGGTGGTCATTGGGTCACCACCTCCCGGTCGGCGGTTCGCCTGAGCAAGACCTTTTCCACGAGAGAGACGTTGAAGAGAATCCGGCGCCCAGCTTTAAGGTGCGGGATACGGCCGGCGCGGGCCTCTGCCCTCAGCCACGCTGCTGGAACGCCGAGACGGTAGGCAGCGCTCGTCAGAGATACGAAAGTGTTTGATTGAGTCCCCATGCCCCCATCTTATACGTGAATGTTGGGGGGCAAAGGCTGACCAGGAGGGGCTGCGATTATATTGCGGTTTTGCGATTATCTTTCGGTTTTCGTGAGCTTATCACGGAGCGACTTCGCCTTCTCCCGCGTCTTCTTTTCACCGGAGCGAGTCGCGAATTGGTCGCAAATACGGACTGCATCCTCAACCGAATACGTGTGGTTCTTGCCACCCCGCTCCGGGGTTTCAACGCCCGCCGCTTTCGCATAATTGTTCAGCGTTCCGGGCGAGATGCCTAGCTCCGCTACCAGCGCGGCTGGAGAATACTCCACCTGTGTCTGAGATGGCGTGTCGCTGTGGCAAGACAGGATTTTGTCTAGCGCATTCACGATCTGCTCAACACCCGTCGCCACACCCGCCGGGATTACAGGCCACACAAACGTCTCCGGATCGACGCTGTAGTTGATGAACCTCGCATCCCCGTAGACTTCACGAGTGCCCGGCGTCGTCCCTTGTCCTTGCAGTACGGTCCAGCCCTCCGCTTGCTCAGCCCATCCCATCGCATCTTGCACTTGACACACGTACGTTCTCAACCACCCCATCGATTCGAGAAGACTTTGTTGGCGGTCTCCCCAACCATCAGGGACACCCAGAGTCGCCGTCAATCCTCCGTCCCCGCGTGATCGGTGCTCCGGGTTCAGCTGGCATTCCAACCGGGCCGTGGCCCCGTTGAGTGCTGCCATCGTCGGCGCGAACGTCGCGCATCCGTCAGTTCCGTTGGGATCACTCAAGATGCCTAGCCGGTAGGGCCTTCCAGCCAGGTGCGCCGAGTAGCTTTCAATAGCTGTCAGCAGGTCGGAGGCGTGTCTGATCAGCAGTTGCACCCATGCAACGCTCGGGACACGGTCTGGCGTGGACCGATAGAGCCGCAGGCACTCGGCGGCAAAGTCATTTAGGCTTGTCATGAGTTATTGAGTTGCGGGTTCTGGGAAATGTGGGAAACAAGTTCTTGAAGGCCGCCGAATAGTTGCCTATTTTATCTAGATTTACGTGTGTCGCCTTCGCAGATTGCATGTCCTGCCCTTGGTGGTCAAGACACTACCCAACCTCCAAGGGGAAAAACGAGAACCTTTGGAAAACGCTCGCATACAATAAATGCGCAAAGCGGGTCAGGCACACGAGCTTAGCGCCACGTAATTTTGGCATAAGTCATTGTGACAAAGTACTTTTGTCGTTGTTCTTTACGTATGTTGCTGAATTCTTCCCTCGCTCGCCATCGGGTCACTTCATAATACCTTTTTCCCCTTCCTCTCGCTGGCAAACTGCCGTTTCGCTGTCCTATCCCAGAATACCCATTTTCCGCTCGTTTGGTCTCGGTTTCCGGCATCCCGATTCCTCGTGTTTCCCGATGTGCGGCTTCCGGGACCACCTGACGCCTTCGCTCCGTGCTCGGCAGTGGGGCGGTGTCGGACGGGTGGGTGGCCAACGCCCGGCTGTTCCGCTTCCGGCTTGGACTTTCGCGGCCGTCGTCCGCCTCGCTTCCGTTGGAGTTCTTCCAACTCAGCCGTCTTCTGTTTCACGTCCTCCAGGAGCCCATCGACCCAGGACCGATCCTCCACCCGTGGAAGTGGCAGCCGCTGGAGCAAGTAAGCGACCATCCGTCTGTGCTTCTCGTCCGTGTCCGGCTCGGCGGCCGCTGTGTGGTTCTGCAACTGGTCTGTGTCCGTCACGTTCGAGCCCTCCGTTTTCCGTACGTCCATCTGCCAAGGCCGGTCCCGTTGGCCGATTTGCTCCGGCGTGTGTTGGGGCTGTTCTGTCACCGCTAAGTCCGAGGCAGCCGCTCGCCGGCGCCAGACGCAGCGGAGGGAGTGGGTGAATCTGGCGTCGCCAATCCCAACGCCTTATTGTACAGCGAAACCGCCGACCAAATCCGCACCATTGGGCTGCGAGTTGGCCTTGAAGACAGCCAATTCGGTCCCCTCAGGGACACTGCACGAAGCCGACTTAGCCTGCTCGGTTGCCGACGATCCTTGCCGCCCCGAGGCCCAGTCGAGCAGTCTAGAGTTCCGTGTAGTGGGGGAGCAGGCTGGCAAGGAAGCACTGCCAGCCGCATTGCGGACACGTGTAACCGTAGTTGCTACGTACCATGCCCGGCGTTGCCCGTGTTCGGCAAGTCGGACAGCTGATCCATAAATCCAACTTGAAAAAATCGGCCTTGCCAAGATTACAGCTTGAACCGCAGACTGAGCAGTTCGCCATTACGAAGCCCCCGGTGGAACTCTGAACAAGTAACCTGGGTAGACCGTGACACAACAGGTCATCGCCAGCCGGAATCCGAATTCGCGTCAACGGGACGTAGTTTGCCTCGTCACTCCGCAGGCCGATGGCAGCAGCAGCCCGCTTCGCCCGCTCGACGAACGAGGCCATTTGACCACCCGGACTGGCCTTCGCCGCTGCCGCCAACGAGGCCAACCGGGCTTCAAATCTCTGCTGCTCTTCGCTCAGTCGTTGTTCGAGTTCTTCGACACGTTCATCCGCCGCGGTAAGCAATTGAAACGCGGAGTCATTTTCCTGTTCCAGTTGCACGCGGGCCTGTTCCAACGTGCTGACTCGTCCCAAAGCCGCCTCGGACTGCTGTCGATAAAGAGCCGCCTCATCCCGCAAGTCGTCGAGTTCTCTTCGGAACCCTTCCGCGACGTCCGTTGGATTCGATGGCGGCCGAAATGCACCGTCTTCGAACGCCGGATCTTTGAACGTCCGGTGAAACCAGAGCGATACCTCCCGCGCGCTGATAAGTCCTCGCAGTGCAGTCTGACGGTCACCAATCCCCTCGTGTAGGGCCAAGTTTCCGCGTAACCTCAAGAGGTCAAGAAACTCGAAGACGTTCTTCGGAACGATACGTTGCTCCCGAAGCATGCTCAACAACCGGCTGAATTCACAATCCGTGGCGTCGATTCCGTGATGCGCCGCCGCCCGCTTCGCCAGAAACTCCGCAAACTGTCGTAGACGCATCAACGTCGTCACGGGATCCCGGAAGACATAGCGCTCAGCCGCCGCTGCCACCGAGACCAACTCCGGGGCGTGCTCTTCAAGGAACCAAAAATTCGGGGACCTGATCCCCACGCTACCCGTGTTCATGAATCCTCCGCCAATTGAACATCCCCCAAGACGTTCGTGAGTGTCCCGTCGGTCGCTGCAGGCGAAAACTCCCCGGTCGTCAGACGTTCGTCTCGCAGGTTTCGTCGCGGCGCTGCGTCAGACCGTCAGCTTGAACGTCTGTCCGTACATGCCCCCACTTGGCGAAACGCCACTGCCGAAAGCCTTCGGTGGGCGCGCGTCTGCATCCCAATCTCGCCCGCCGTGCTTCGACACATTTGCTGACGAATCGAACGGCAATTCCATCTGCTTCAGGCTCGGCGTTGGGTTCGCCGTTGCACCCGCCCGTTTCAGTGCAACTTCGATCTTGGCGCGCAGGGCCGCTGCTCGGCGCCGCTTATGGTGCCTTAGTTCGTGCAGAAGAATCCGGAGCTGGCATGGAGTCCCTCGCCACTTTTTGAACAGCTGCTCCAGCTCCTCGATTTTTTTGCTCGAAAGCGGTCGGTTCATCGCGGATGCGACTTTCGTGGATTGAAGGCAAATCGGACTTCCGCAATCACGGCGAATGCCCGGAATCGCTTAGCGACATCGGCACGCAGTGCGTTTGCCCGCACGCCAGCCATGCTACCCCTGCGCACGGCGGGCCGCAATGGTCCAGACTGGGACTGCTGTCCGCAAATTCTTGAAATCGTCCGAAAGCCAGCGTTCGGACAAAGCCAGCGTTCGGACGGTTGCCGACGGTCGCCTAAAAAGGTAGGCTGTTCCAGGGAGCTATTCAGGAGAGCAGTCATGTTGCCGAGCAAATACCGTGTTCTCGCCCGCTTTGTCGCCGCCCTGCCACTCATCCTTGTAGTAGCGAGTCAGATCCTGGCCCAGCAGAAGGCACCGATCCCGGATGCGCAGGCCGAGCAGGCAGCGCGGAAGATAGCCAACGAAATCTACGGGGGGCGCTTCCAGCAAGCCAAGAACGCTGCTGACAAGGCAGCGTTGGCGATCGAAATGATCGACTCGGCGTTGACGGTTCAGAACGGAACCGCCGACCAGTACATCCTTCTTGAGATCGCGCGGGAGGTTGCGGCTGGCACAGGCGAAGCGCCGACGGCGATCAGAGCCACGGATGAACTGGCCCAACGGTTTGACGTGCCGGTCGGAAAGCTGAAAACGGAATCGCTGATGACGGCCGCGAATCGAGCCACTGTGTCGAGTCAGCACAAGGCGATTGTCGAGGCAGCCCTAGGCGTAACGGGCGACCTAGCAAATGCGGACGAGTACGACACGGCCATCAAGTTGTGCGAAGCGGTCCAGTCGTCGGCCAAGAAGGCGAAGGAAATCGCCCTGATTAAGGAGTTGGTGGCCAGAGCGGACGAACTCAGGGAGCAGCAGAAGGCGGCTCAGGTGTACCGCGATGCGCTTGCGGTCATGGACGACGACCCGATCGAGCCGCAAGCGAATCTGACCGCAGGTCGTTATCTTTGCTTCGTCAAGGGCGATTGGGTGAAGGGCGTTCCATATCTGGCCCTTGGCAGTGACGCCGAGCTGAAAACGGTGGCAGTCATGGAACTGCGCAAGACAAGTACAGCAGAAGGACAGGTCGGAATCGGCGACGCATGGTGGGCCGTGGCCGAGACTAGGCAGGGCACGGAGCGGGACAGTCTTCGACTTCGCGCCGGATTCTGGTATCGACAGGCTGAACCGCAGTTGGCTGCCGGACTCGGCCGCCTCAAGATTACGCAACGACTGGCGGAGGTCTCGAAGCTGGGCTGGCCGATTCCCGGTCCTTCATCACGTCCGGCGTTAGCGGTGGCCCCCTTCGACGAGAAGACGGCAAAGCAACATCAGACCGCTTGGGGAAAACACCTGAACCTCCCGGTCGAGCAGACCAACTCGATCGGCATGACACTCGTTCTCATCCCACCAGGCGAGTTCGACATGGGTTCGCCGGAGTCGGAGGCAGATCGCAGCAGCAGCGAGACCCTGCATCGTGTACGGATCACGAAGCCGTTTTACCTGGGGATGTACGAGGTGACGGTGGGACAGTTCCGAATGTTCTTGGAAGCACGGGGTTACAAGACGGAGGCAGAGCGGGATGGCAAGGGTGGCTACGGGATGGGGTCTGACGGGAAGTGGTTGCAGATGCCGAAGTACACATGGCGAAACGCCGGCTTCATGCTGGGAGAGGATCATCCAGTGGTGAACGTGAGCTGGAACGATGCGGCGGCGTTTTGCCAGTGGCTAAGCGGAAAAGACGGGAAGAGTTACCGTTTGCCGACCGAAGCGGAGTGGGAGTATGCGTGTCGAGGAGGAACAACGACCCCGTTCCATTTTGGGGCGCAGTTGAATGGCCGGGAGGCGAATTGTACCGAGAACTATCCTTACGGGACGAAAGACAAAGGACCGTACCGCAGACGGACCGCGGACGTGGGTTCGTACGCAGCGAATAGCTTCGGTTTGTTCGACATGCACGGCAACGTGTGGGAGTGGTGTTCGGACTGGTACGATTCAGCGTACTACAGTGCGTCGCCGATGGACGATCCAACCGGGCCGGCGTCAGGGACAACTCGTGTGGATCGCGGCGGCGCCTGGGTGAGCGTCGCACGGTTGTGCCGGTCGGCGACTCGGAGCAGCAACTCGCCGAGTTCCCGATACGGCAGCCTTGGCTTCCGCGTCGTCTGCGAACTGCCAGTCAAGGAGCGATCAACGGATCCAGCGAAGATTGGCCGGGAGCTTCCTATTGATTCCCTGCGTCCGGCGTTAGCGGTGGCCCCCTTCGACGAGAAGACGGCAAAGCAACATCAGACCGCTTGGGGAAAACACCTGAACCTCCCGGTCGAGCAGACCAACTCGATCGGCATGACACTCGTTCTCATCCCACCAGGCGAGTTCGACATGGGTTCCAGCGCCCAAGAGGTCGCCGAACTCTTGCGAGAAGCCAAGCAGCTCAAGTCCCCGCAGTGGTACATCGACCGTGTACCCTCCGAAGCACCCCAGCACCGTGTTCGGATCACCAAGCCGTTTTACTTGGGCGTCTGCGAAGTGACGCAGGCGGAGTACGAGCGGTTGATGGGGAGTAATCCGAGCCGCTTCAAGGGAAGCCCCACGAGGCCCGTGGAGCAAATGACTTGGTACGATGCGGTGGAGTTCTGTCGCAGGCTCAGCGAATTGACCGCGGAGAAGATGATCGGTGCAGTGTACCGCTTACCAACCGAGGCTGAATGGGAATATGCTTGCCGCGCCGGAACAGCCACGCGATATAGTTTCGGCAACGATGACTCTCTGCCGAGCCGACACGCTTGGTGGGAAAACAAATTGAGCGATACTACGCAACCAGTCGGCCGGTTGAAGCCGAACGCCTTTGGCCTGTATGACATGCACGGCAACGTGTGGGAGTGGTGCTCGGACTGGTACGGTTCGGGCTACTACGGTGCGTCGCCGATGGACGATCCAACCGGGCCGGCGTCAGGTACGGATCATGCAGATCGGCCCATGACCGCCCGCGAGCGTGCCCAAGCCCGTGCGACCGGACCTGCGTCAGGCACGGGGCGTGTAGACCGAGGCGGCGCCTACGAGACCAACATCGGGGGCTGCCGCTCCGCGTATCGGAGCAGCGCCTCGCCGGGCCACCGAACCAACATTCTTGGGTTCCGCGTGGCCTGTACTCCCTTCGGCAACGAAGCCGGTCTGACCAGAAGTCGCGCGCCCAGCGATTAGGTCGCCGCCGATCCCGCCGTGGCGGAAAGCAGCAGCCACGCCCATTTTGTAAAAACAGGGCAGTTCCAACCAGCTGATTTAGCAAGCTGATTCGCGGCGATTCGGGCGAAGTTTTACAGAACGGGGCCGGATGCAGACCGGAAACGCTGCCGATCCGCCGTCCAGGGCCGTTTCGGCCGCTTTGGCCGTGCGACCGTGATCCAGCGGCGGGCGGTTTCCGTGCCTCGAAGTGTCACGTCCTGCTTGCGCCGGGCGCAAGATGTTGCTTGCTTCGCGCGATCTGCTAGGATGCTGCCACGCATGGATTGCATGGCGGGACTGGGCTTCCTGGCTGGCCGTGCAATTCCGGCGATGGAGCAAGACGATTGGTGACCGCTGGAGAATCACGTTGAAAATCGGCAATTGGAATCTTGAGCGTGCTGATCCGTCACAGGATCGCTGTTTAGCAATCCGTGAACACATGGCGGCAGTGGATGCTGACGTGTGGGTGTTCACCGAGACGCACGAGTTGGTCGGGCCTGGCGATAGGTACTCGGCCGCGTTCAGCGGTGAGCCGGATCGACAATCGAAACCGGGCGAGCGTTGGGTGGGTATTTGGTCGAAGCTCCCCGTCCAGCCGCTTCCATCCTTTGTCTCGGACTCGGCTCGGTGCGCGGCAGCTCGCCTTGTTCACCCGGAGTTCGGCGACATCGTGGTGTACGGGTGCGTGCTACCTTGGCACGGCAGCAAATGGCGCGACACATCGTCGGCCGGGGGAGCCGCGTTTGAAGCCGCGCTCGACTTGCAGCGTTCGGATTGGAAACGGCTGCGGACCGAATTCGCGAATGCCATGATGATCGTCGCTGGGGACTTCAACCAGGATCTGGCGTCTCGGCACTACTATGGCTCGAAGAAGAACCGCCTCCTCTTGGAGAAAATGCTGGAAGAAGAGGAACTCGAAGCGGTAACGGCTGCTGACCACGATCCTGTCGCACGGGACTCGCCTCCGTACGCTTGCATCGACCACATCTGCGTGTCTCGGTCCAGTCAATGGCGTCTGCTTTCAACAAAACGCTGGCCGGATTCAGGGAAGCCAGACAAACGCTTGTCTGATCATTTCTGCATCGTCGCGGAACTCGGGCTTGACAAACGAACGGATTAGCCTCGGGCCACTCGGCTGGCTGCAAGCATGCGTCATTTCGCCAGCGATCCGCGATCCAGCAGCGGATCGTGCCCGTGCCCCGGACGATTCCCCCCTGCTGGACTCGCGCCAACGTCTTGCGTCGGGACAGTCCTTGGCCCATGATCATCGCTGAACCACCGCTGGCAGTCTCGACCAGCCCTGCTTGCCCGTGAAAGGACCCGACGACATGACGCAGACGATCCAACAGGGACTTCAAGCCATCATCGCCTTCGTAGCGGTCATGTGGGGCGTGTTCTTCCTGAGTTTCGTCGTCCCCTTTGACATCAAGACGCTGCTGGGACTGACGCCTCGGACGCTGGCTGGACTGGCAGGCATCCCCGCCTCGCCATTTGTCCACGCCAATCTCAGCCACCTCGTGGCCAACACTGTGCCGCTGTTCGTCCTGCTGGTACTGCTGGCCGGTTCCAACGATCAGCCGTGGGCAGTCGTGATTGCGGTTATTCTGCTGAGTGGCACGCTCCTGTGGTTGTGCGGGCGAAACGCGGTCCACGTCGGGGCCAGTGGTCTGGTCTTCGGGCTGATTGCGTTTCTCGTTGTTTCCGGCTTTCAGGAAAAGAAGCTCGTGCCTCTGATCGTTTCGGTATTCGTTGGTTTCCTGTACGGCGGGACGCTGCTGTTGGGCGTCGTGCCTCGAATTGGATCGCAGATGTCGTGGGACGGGCATCTGAGCGGAGCCGTCGCTGGCGGGCTCGTCGCGTACCTGGCGACCAAGGGGTGACACCCGGGCGGTACGTCAGCTGGTCCAGGCCAGACCGCGCAGCGGGGCGATTTCCGCGGCCCAAGACGATTCGGCCCTGATGGCGAGGGGTAAATTGTTGCAATCGGCCGTGGATTGGATATGCTGGGCCGATGCGCGGGCCTGGACGGCGAGACGGATGGGGTGGCCGCCGCCTGCGTCGCTCACAAGCGTAGACGCCCTGCCCAGCGCAGAAACGGCCGGGTAGGTGTTCCGGGCCACGTTTGACTCGGAACGAGGCGTCTCCTTGTGGGATACTGTGCTCCGCGGCGCAGAAACGGCTATTGGGGGTTGACTGGCTTTCCCGTAAGTTTGGCAGAGGCATTCCATCGGCCAGTAGCGTTCAGATACGCTTCGGGTCTACCTTTCAGTCCACGGGCTTGTCAGCGGCGAGGGGCCTTCCACAGTTCGGGCATGTCGTCGCAAGCCGCGAGACGTGCCGCCCGCAGTCGGGGCAAGCCATCAACTTGGGATTGCTTTCTTCCGGTGACGTCGGGGGCGAAGGGGCGCAGGGCTGCGCGCTCTTCGCGTGCTGCAACAACCAGTAGATCCCCAGCGGCAACCCCACAAAAACCAAGGGATTCAACAATCCCGCAAACAACCCGAAAAGCAAGTCGCCTTTACCGGCCACCGCCGCACTGGCCAGAAATCCAAGAGTGGCAGGAATCAGCGAGATAACCCCGGCAGGCAGATACCATCCGGGCGTGCCCGTTCGTGGTTTCGCAGCCCTCGGATCAATGCCGGCCAGCCTCATACCCGCCCCGGCGACGGCTCCCGCTTGGCGAATGTGGCGGCTCCGTTCGGCTTGCGTGGTGTTGGACCGGTACTTGGCATGCCAAACAAGAATGACCACGACCAGTGCTATGGCCAATTCCCAAATCCCAGGCATCCATGCGATCAGCGGTGACATGGCTCACTTCGCCTTTCTTCTTGTCGCCAGCCCCATCACTCCACCAGACGTGGGAGGTCGGGCAGGTTGTAGCACTTCTTCAGATACGCCCTCAGATTGGCCAATTCGGCGACAATGATTCGCTTCCACTGCCCCATGTAGGTCTCGAAGCGAGCTTCTTCCACTTTCGACAGCCCCCAGCTGGGTATGTCCACGCCGTGGATTTCGTGTTCCAGCGTTATCGTCAAGTCTTGCGGTGAAGGAAGCAGTTTCACGTCCAGCCGCATGGGCACGGTTTCGGCAACCAACTCACCATTTCCGCACATGTTGTGCATCGCCGGCACGGCGCCACGACCGAACAACATCGGCTTCCGCCACTTCCCCCGAATGAAGTGCATGACGAATTGGTCGCCCGATTTTTCGGTGTCCACTTTCCACTCCCCGAATTCCGAAGTGCGCAAGAACGCGATTAACACATTGTGGACGTTCTCGACAAACGGCAGAACGAGCGTCGTCTTGTAGCTCTGCGATACAGTCATGCGTGCCACTCCCGATGTTTTGCCACCGGCTTCAGCCCGAACAGCCAGCTTGTCCGCCACGTCCAGGCGTAGCGATTTGCTGTTTTCCGGCTGTCGCCGAACCATGCCCCGTGTCAAAAGAGTCTACCGCCTGCTGGCCATCGCCAGCAATCTGCCAACCCTGGTTTTCGCCCGTTGTACGGTTCGTCGCCGATGACTTGTCCGACGTGCAATTGACGGCCAACGACGGGCTTGCCCGACGTGACGGCCAAACTTGTGCATCTTACCGCGAGTCAAAATCGCAAGAATTCCGGGGCGGGGAATATACATCTGTCCGGGCGGCGGTTGGGGGGCGCACCC